>Ga0070741_10003584_pt1 | contig 38158 bp, 36 predicted proteins | sample Coa_R1_4_FD_66440 | JGI IMG/M metagenome (GOLD analysis project Ga0070741, IMG submission 66440) | Surface soil microbial communities from Centralia Pennsylvania, which are recovering from an underground coalmine fire - Coalmine... | ecosystem: Environmental > Terrestrial > Soil > Unclassified ... | reverse complement strand
GTGAACGACAATATCTCCAAGCAGTCGATTGCCCCCACTGCAAAGTTCCTCGTCCAGTAGGAACTCGAAGTCCGGGGCTGCCGGACGGCAATCGACAGAGAAGTTCCCATCTCGTCCATTTGGACGCCGGAGAACTTCGATCAGGGGTGGAAGTATGGCAAACCGGCTCCCGTGGTTGGTTGTGCTGTTAGGCGCAGCGCTACCGGTGTGCGCTGCCGGCCCGGGCTCGATCTATGGCACGGTGAAAAATGCCGAAGGAATTCCCCAAATGGGAGCGCTGGTCGAGATCTTTGCCAGCGGCGCGCTGCAGCCTTCTATTGCTTTCACCAGCCCGGCCGGGACGTATCAGGCGGCGAACCTCGCGCCCGGAAGTTATCGAGTAAAAGTGACGGCTGCCTCATTCCTTCCATCTCTGGTGGAAAACGTGATCGTTCGCTCCGGTGGTCGTGCAGTGATCAACGTGACCCTCAGCACGCTTGCCCAGGCAATCCGCCTGATTCCGCCACGACAGACTTCTCCACTCGACCAAGACGACTGGAAATGGATTCTGCGCTCCGCCGCCCAGCGTCCGATATTGCGATTCGACGACCAGCAGGGATTTGTTCTTGCCAGCTCCGCCACTGAAACTCACGACCCGCACGCAGCCACGGGACGCGTGGCTTTTGTGGCCGGCTCACAGGCGGATGGCTTCGGCAGCGCTCCTGACTATGGCACCAGCTTCAACGTCCAGCAGCCGTTGTTCGCGTCCGACAGCATTTCGTTCACAGGCAGCGTAGGCGACGGCAACGGCCAACCCGCAGGAGTAATCCGCACGACTTACAAGCACGAGTTCGCGAACGGCGACAAGCCCACCTTTGCCGTCACTCTGCGGCGCACGGCTCCTTCCGGCACCTCAATCACGAACGCGCTGAACTCGGTTGCTTTCACCTTCGCGAACACCACACGAGTCGCTAACTTGATCGACCTGAGCTATGGCAGCGAGGTCCAGGACGTTCAGTTCATTCGCCACATCAGCGGTATGCGTCCCTTTGCTACCGCTGGATTGCATATCGGCAAAGACACGCTGGTTGAATATCGCTACGCGACCGCGGAGCCGTCCAGCCCATTCGATCGTGCGCTCGACAATAACGACAGCTCTTCAGTTCCCGTGCCCAGAATTTCCGTAGTGGCCTATGCTCCAGCATTAGAGCGCGATCGCCACCAGGAAGTGGCGGTCTCGCGCAAACAGGGCAACACCAAGTTCCAGGCGGCCGTCTTCTTTGATCGAGTCTCGAACATCGCGTTGACCGGCTCCGGCGATGTTTCCTCGATAGCATCCGACGTAATTCCCGATGTCTCCTCAGACACATTTACGCTGAACGGCGGCAATCTCGAGACACACGGCGTGCGGGTAGTTGCCGAGCACAGCTTCTCTCCTGAGCTCACGGCGCTTCTTGATTATGCTTACGGCGGGACGGTCACAACTCCCGACGCCGGCGCCAACGGCTCCTGGGACGACCTTCGCCATGAGTTGCGCGTTGAAGATGCTCACGCGGTGACCGCCAGGCTGAACGGAACAGTTCCCGACATGGGAACGCGCTGGTCGGCGTCTTACAAGTGGACCAGTACGAACGCCGTCACTCCCGTCGATCTGTTTAACGCCTCGCCGGGTCAAGCCGATCCCTACTTCAGCATCGTCATCCGCCAGCCACTCCCCGGAGGCGCTTTCTTCCCGGGCCACATCGAGGCGCTGTTAGATGTCCGTAACCTGCTGGCGCAAGGCTATCGCCCATTCCTTAGCCCCGACGGCCGCACGCTGTACCTGGTGCAATCCGCCAGAGCCCTGCGCGGCGGGCTGGCGTTCACGTTCTAAGCAAACAAAACGGAACCGCCGGCGGTAGCCGGTGGGGCGGAGATGGTCGAATGGCCAGCTCCGGGCAGAACGCTGCCCATGCAGGTTGGAAACGCAGCCGCCAACACGAGCGGCTGCCGCCACTGCCTACCTGCAGCGGTTCTGTCGTTTTCAATAAACCTGGCACCAGGCATCCAACCCCGAGCTGAGTAGCTGAATCCCAAGCTGCTGAATCCAGAGCCGCACGTTTGGCTTTGGCTTCACAGGTCCAGGTATTTGGGAAGTCGGCTCATGTTTCGGCCCTCAGTTTTTCTCCTCTGGCTCGCTGCCCTAGTCGCTCCATTTTCAGCTCTAGCTCAAACAGCTTCCTCAGACTTCAGCTTCGTTCTCCTGCCCGACACGCAAAACGAAGCTCAGTTCTTTCCCAACGTTCTCTCCAGCCAGACGCAGTGGATCGTCGATAACCGCACGCAGTTGAACGTTCAGGCGGTACTCGGGCTGGGCGACGTCGTGAACAACGGTACCGATCCCGCTCAGCAGACCAATGCCGATAACGCCATTCGTCTGCTCGACAACGCTGGAATTCCCTACTTCCTGGCAATCGGCAATCACGACTACGACGGTGGAGAAGAAGATGACGTTGTAGCTCGCGCTGTGACCGGATTCAACCAGTGGTTTGGCCCTTCACGATATGCGGAGAAGAGCTATTACAAAGGGAATTTTCCATCAGGAAGCAACGAAAACTTCTACGGCGTGCTGACGATCAACGGGAAGCAGTACCTCATTCTTGTCCTTGAGTTCATCCCGCGGACAACGTCGTTGAACTGGGCAGCCTCGATCGTGCAGGCGAATCCCGATAAAGAAGTCATCATCGTGACCCACAGCTTCCTGTTTGTTGACGGCACCACTGCCGATCGCTGCGATACCGAGGACAAACCGAGAAGCGATAACGACGGTGAACAGATGTGGGACAGCTTCGTCAGCAAATATCCCAACATCATTATGGTCGTCAATGGACACCTCACAGAAGGCGAGGCGGCACGTCGTGCCGATCTGGGAATCAACGGCAACCTGATCAATTCGATGTTCTCGAATTATCAGACGGACGCAAACGGTGGCAACGGATGGCTGCGCATCGTCACCTTTCATCCGAGCTCGAACACCATCAGCGTTCAGACATATTCCCCCTTTCTGAACTCTTACAAGACCGATTCCGATAATCAGTTCACAGTGAACTATCACAATCCCGGATTCAACACCGGAGTAGGAAAGATCACAGGCAGAGTAACCGGTTCAGGATGCCAGATCATCAGCGGAGCCACAGTGAGTGCCGGCGGAGCGTCTACAACGACCAACGACGAAGGACGCTTCTCGTTAAAGGTAGCTCCGGGCACTTATCAGGTAAGCGTGTCGGCTCCGAACTGGCAGAACGGCACGCGCAGCGTGAAGGTAAATGACAATTACTCGACAGACATTAATTTTTACTTAACCAGTCCTCCTCCCTGTTCATTGCAGGCACCTGGACGCTCGATGACGTGGTGCAGCCCGTCAACTGGTGCGACCGTCGATTCGCCGGTGCATCTGGCGGCGGCAACGAGCGAGCCTGTGATGCGCATTGAGCTCTGGGACGCAGGAAACAAGCTCCTCGAAGTTCCCGGCAACGTGGTCGACACCAATCTCTCGCTGGCCAGCGGCCATCATGATGTGATCGCCGTTGGAGTGGAAGTGGACACGAGCACGTTTAGCAATGATGTCAGCTTCGACGTCAGCTCACCCGCTCCTCCACCACCGCCTCCGCCACCGCCAGCAAGTGATTTTGCGGTAACTGTCTCGCCGGCGACTCAAGTAGTGAAGCGCGGAGCCTCTGCGACTTACAACATCAGCATTGCGGCAGAAAATGGAGCATTCGATAACGCGATAGCTCTCGCCTGCTCAGGTGTACCAAGCGGGATCAGTTGCAGTTTTTCTCCTCCAAGTGTGACCCCCGGCACAGGAGCCGCGAGTTCGACGCTCACATTGTCAAGCTCAAACACCGTTGGCGGGCTGATCGCGCCTTCGTCGCCGTTTTCCGGCTCATTTGCCCTTGTTTGCGCCCTCGTGCTTCCGCTCGCCGGAGTTGTTTCTCTGGGCGATAAACGAAAAGGCATTCATAAAATCTGTGCTCTGTGCGTGGTCCTCGCGCTAGGGCCGATGCTGCAAAGCTGCGGAGGAGGATCCGCATCGCCGCAGGCATCGTCTCAGTTGACATCTTCGGCAGGGAACGGCGGAGGAGGCGCGCAACAGTCATCGACATCGACCGTCACGATTCTTGCCACGTCGGGGTCGATGTCGCACTCTGCAACGGTCACGCTTACGGTTCAGCAATAGGTCCAGGAGAAAGAAGTCTAGAAGTGAAATTCGGCACTAATTAGTCACTTAAGCCAGCAACTCTGTCCAGAGCTGCTGCTTCTAACCGCTCTCTATCGGGCTGCTCGAGGGGGTCTCGATTGATGACACTTAAGACTGTTTCGGCGTTAAGTCTCGTATCGATTTTGGTCGCAGGCTGTGGAGGAGGTGGGCCGGGAACCAGCCAGTCGGCTCCCGCGGTAAAGAACAGCCAACCGACTCCGACGATCACGCTGACGGCGACGCACCAAAGTGTCAATCAAGGATCGAGCACAGTGCTCGCTTGGTCTGCAACCAACGCGACATCGGTAAGCATTGACAACGGCATCGGAGCCGTCGGTCTGAGCGATTCACGCCAGATCACTCCGACAAGCAATACGACTTACACGGCAACCGCGACTGGTGCGGGAGGCACCGCTTCTGCCTCGGTCAACGTCACCGTCATTCTGAAACCAACCGTTTCCGTTCAGATCACTCCGTCAACAGTAAAGGCCGGAGATACAGCCACCCTGAGCTGGAGCTCTTCGAATGCAACCTCGGTCACGTTAGACAATGGGATAGGTACGGTGCCGCCCAGCGGCTCACGAACAATTACACCGTCCGCGACGGCAACCTACACGGCAACCGCTGCCGGCGCTGCGGGAACCGTTATGGCAACTGCAACAGTGACGGTAGTGTTCCCCCCGACCATCGCATTTGCGGCGAACCCGTCCAGCATTACGCAGGGTGACAGCACAACCTTGAGCTGGACCTCGACGAATGCCGACAGCGTAACGATCGACAACAATATCGGCCCGGAGCCGGCGAATGGATCCTTGCTCGTATCGCCAAAAAGTCCAACCGCCTACACCGCTACAGCCACAGGACCGGGTGGAACCGTCAGTTCGACTTTCAAAGTGGATGTGAGTAATCCGCCTGCGCCGACTGTGAGTATGAGCGTGACGCCGGCTACGATCAGCGCGGGCCAAATCGCAACTCTTTCATGGAACTCGACAAACGGACTCTCAGCGGTAATTGATATTGGCGTTGGCAACGTTGCCCTGAATGGAAATTTTCAGGTTTCCCCGGGCAGCACGAAAACCTTCACGATCACCGTACAAGGTGGCGGTGGGACTGCGACTGCCAGCGCGACAGTTACCGTCGGCCCGTCGATTACTACCGCATCTCCAATCAAACACGTTGTCGTCGTATTGCTGCAAAACAACTCGTTCGATCACCTGTTCGGAACTTACCCGGCAAGCAATGGGAATACCGTCGAGGGGCTCAGTCCGACCGTGCCGGGATATACACAAACCGATGCGACAGGGAATTCTGTCACTCCACATTTACTCGCCGACGATGCTCCACCAAACTTGCCGGAAGGCGACATTCCGTATCGGCAAGTGCTAACGCCAGGTATGGACAAGTTCGCCTTCTACAACGGCGACGTGGCCATGGGCTACTACGACAGCACCACGCCCGGCGTGGCCACTCTGTGGCAACTAGCTCAGCAATTCGCTTTGGCTGATCACTATTTCGGCTCGGTGGTGGGAGAGGCTCCCACCAACCAGTTGTACATGGTCGCCGCCGCCGATCTAAGTCAGACTTTCGACGTGCAGCCCTCATACGGCCCATGTCAAATCGCGGATGCCTCCGCTCAGCCGTACACCTTCCCTAATGTGGCGGATGAACTCTCTGCCGCCAACCTGGGCTGGGGAGTCTTTCAGCAGAGTTTCGGCGATTGCTCGGTGTTCATGGGCATTCACAACCCATTCCAGTTCTTTACCTCGACGCATGACTCGAGCAACATCCAGGATTACTCGAGTTTTGCTGCCGAAGCGCAAAACGATATTCTGCCGGCGTTCTCGCTGATCATTCCCGATTCGAAACACGACATGCATCCCGGTGGCGCTCCCATCACCAACGCCATCGATTTCGTGCAGACGCTGGTCGAGCAGGTCCAGGCTTCGCCGGTGTGGAACAGCACGGCAATCATTGTCACCTTCGACACTGGCGGAGGCTGGTATGACCACGTCTTTCCGCCCAGCGTCGATGCGCAAGGCTTAGCGTTCCGCGTGCCAACGCTGGTGATCTCGCCGTATGCGAAGAAAGATTATGTCTCGCATGTCGTCATGGATCACGTGTCGATATTGAAGCTGATTCAGTGGAACTGGACGCTGCCGAGCCTGAACGCGCGCAACGCTCAATCGGGTGACATGATCGATCTGTTCGACTTCACCGGCGCACCATAAAGCGAGCATCTCTTTGTAATGGGCGCACTCTCGCCAGAGCTTTCTGACCTTGCTCCGATCAGGGTTGTCACTCGTTCGGCAATAAGAGAACGGATGCAGATCCCGAGACGGATGAAGAACTAAGCAGCTCTGTCAACGGCCGGTGTGCTGATATCTGTGGATACACGCCAAGCACCTAACAAATTCCCATTTTGGACCTGCAAATTCAGATTGACAATTTTGGAAATTGCGATAGCATTCAGATCTATGATGGCGAATATAACACGAAGACTGCTGAACGTCGGATGCCGATTTATCGCATCCTCGCGCTCGGCAACGTCGCGCCATTCTCATCGTGATCTTCGCAAAATTGATCCCGGTTGTCTCAACGGGGTCGCCCCAGTCTCATTGGGACAACGCCGTGGAAAAGTCGGCGCTACCCCGTGGAAATCTCGGGGCTACGCCGTGGAAATCTCGGCGTCGTCCCAGCTGAAAAACCAGAAGGCACTACCTTATATTATTGAGGCTTCAGTACTTACATTGCCGAAACTCAATTTCTTCCCTTCGTAGACGCAGTTTTTCATCGTTTTTTGCGCGCGGCTTGATCAGTCGGCGACTCAAATTGTCGATTCCAGGAAACTCATCCGACGTACAGGCAAAGGAGACGATGACATGTCGCAGGCAGGCACTCAGACGGCGGTAGCCATTTCCAGGAAGACGCTTTGGGCGGGACGCATCCTCAGCGCGCTCCCGATCCTGTTTCTGTTGGCCGACGCCATAGGAAAGCTCTGGCGGCCACTGCCGGCTGCGGTAGTCGAGGGCACCACCAAGCTTGGCTGGTCAGTAAGCGCGATTCCGATAATCGGAGCCACGCTGTTGGTCAGCGTGATTTTGTACGCGATTCCGAGAACGTCGGTGTTAGGGGCAATCCTGCTAACGGGCTATCTGGGAGGCGCAGTGGCTACAAATGCGCGGGTCGCGAATCCGCTGTTCGGCTACATTCTCGCGCCGGTGTACGTAGGAATCTTCGTGTGGGGCGGCCTCTTCTTCCGCGACCCGCGCGTGCGTGCGCTGATTCCGTGGAAGGATTAGAGCAGTCTGACGCAAACAACAGAGCCAACCCTGATCGGCGCCGGTTCTGTTCCGTCACGATCAGCGCTGGTTGAAAGAGGAGCATCATGAACAAAGAACAGGGTTCGCGTAACGTACCGAGGAGTATCGGAGCGGTGGTCGCAGGCATCGTAGTAGGCGCCGCGTTATCGATCCTAACCGACATTCTCCTGCGCTCGGGCGGGAATCTTTCCCGCTTTGGGAGTGCGCATGGCGGATTCGTTTCTGGCGCTCGCGACCGTGTATCGCTCCGTCTACAGCGTGCTCGGGGCGTACGTGACGGCTCGTTTGGCGCCGAATCGGCCTATGTTCCACGCGCTGGTAGGCGCAGTCATTGGGATCGTGGTGGCTACGATCGGTGCGATTGTGACCTGGAACGCCGGCCCGCAATATGGGCCTCACTGGTATCCGATCGCGTTGATTGTGCTCGCGCTCCCAACCGCGTGGGCAGGCGGACGGATTCGCGAGACGCAAATCGCGAATGCGAGAAGCAGTGCTGCCAGCGCGGCGTAAAACGATGGGGTTGCTTCAACGCGCGATAGCTATCTCATGGCGGATCATCGGAGATGCTGTTGGTTTTGGGTAGAAGCCCCCGACCTTTAGTCGGGGACCGCACAGGCGTGAGCCGCGCTTTAGCGCCGGCATACGCGCGAAGCGCGCTCTGGAAAGTTTATAAAAAAGAACGTTTTCAAATTCGTAGTTTCGAACCAATGAAAGGACAAGCATGAGCAAAGTACGAGTGCTGGTGGGAACACGTAAAGGCGCATTCATTCTTTCGTCAGACGGCAAGCGACAGAACTGGGAAGTAAGCGGTCCGCACTTCGCGGGATGGGAGATCTATCACATGAAGGGCTCTCCCGCCGATCCAAATCGGATTTACGTTTCACAAACAAGCGGCTGGTTCGGTCAGCTCATCCAGCGCTCGGATGACGGCGGAAAAACCTGGTCGACACCCGGCGGCGCGATTGAAACCGGTCCCGACGGAATGCCCAAAGGCCAAAGCAACAAATTTGCTTATGACACTTCGAACAAAGGCAAGCCGCTGACAACCCACCAGTGGTACGACGGCACACAGCATCCGTGGGAGTTCAAGCGCGTATGGCATCTCGAGCCTTCACTCAAAGACCCCGACACCGTCTATGCAGGCGTAGAAGACGCCGCGCTCTTCCAGTCGAAAGACGGCGCGCACAGCTGGCAGGAGCTTCCCGGATTGCGTGGTCACGGCACCGGACCAAAATGGCAACCGGGCGCCGGCGGCATGTGTCTGCACACCATACTTCTCGATCCGAAAAATCCTGGGCGAATCTATATCGCGATTTCCGCTGCGGGCGCGTTCCGTACCGACGACGGGGGCGAAACCTGGAAGCCAATCAATCGCGGACTGCACTCGCAGTACATTCCCGATCCCCGCGCCGAAATCGGACACTGCGTGCACCACATCGCCATGCATCCATCGCGTCCGAACACGCTGTTCATGCAGAAGCACTGGGACGTGATGCGCAGCGACGATGGCGGCGACAATTGGACCGAGGTCAGCGGCAATCTGCCCACCGATTTTGGCTTCGTGGTCGACGTTCACGCGCACGAGCCCGAGACAATCTACGTGGTGCCGATTAAGAGCGACGGAGAACACTACGTGCACGAAGGCAAGCTGCGCGTGTATCGCAGCCGCAAAGGCGGCAACGAGTGGGAGGCGCTCACCAAGGGTCTGCCGCAGAAGGACTGCTACGTAAACGTCCTGCGCGACGCCATGGCTGTCGACTCGCTCGACAAATGTGGAGTGTACTTCGGGACCACCGGCGGTCAGGTTTACGCCTCAGCCGATGCTGGAGACTCATGGATGCCGATCGTGCGCGATCTTCCCGCCGTGCTCTCGGTAGAAGTGCAGACGCTGTCATGATCCGCGTAGAACTCCCGTCGCACCTGCGCACGCTCGCCAAAGTCAACGGCGAGGTGCGCCTCGAAGTGCCTGCTCCAGTCACGCAGCGCGCGGTGCTCGATGCCCTTGAAGCTCAATATCCCGCGCTGCGTGGCACAATTCGTGACCACGACACACTGAAGCGGCGCGCGTTTTTGCGCTTCTTCGCGTGCGAGGAAGACCTGTCGCATGAATCACCAGACGCGCCGTTGCCGGAAGCAGTCGCGTCGGGGAAAGAGCCGTTCTTGATTATTGGAGCAGTGGCCGGAGGTAAAAGCTGATTTCGCGGCGATGACCAGATAAGTAAATCTATCTCTTACTGTCATCCCTCGCGCAGCAGCGAAATCGTTTCGCTTTCGACGAACTGATTTGCTGCGCGGGGGATCTGCTGTTCGATGTTGTAACCGTGATGCCCTATTCTTTCGATCCGCTCTTGCTCCTCGTTTCCGACTTGCTCTCGGTTTTGTTTTCTGACTTCGACTCACTGCTGGAGGAGCCCTTGTCTCCGGAACCCTTGTCTCCCGATTTGGAATCGGACTTGCTTCCTGATTTCGCATAGTCGGTCACATACCAGCCGCTGCCTTTAAATTGGACGGCGGGCGCATGCAGAAGCCGCTCGACCTTGCTTCCGCATTTGGGACACTCGGGATCGGGAGCGGACATGCTCTGGATCTTCTCAAACCGATGCTGACACTTCTGGCACTCGAACTCGTAAAGAGGCACGGTCCCCCTCAAGAAGACTGGAAATTCGCGTACTCCCGATTCTAGAGGCTGACAAAAATTGGCGTCAATCAGTGTTGGGGATAGGAGCTAGAGACTTCCAAAGTCGGCCCCCTGGCCCGTTTGGCACTACTTGGCCTGCAGAGCCCTCCAAAAGTGCACCGCCCTTACATCGCAAGGGATTAGCAACAGAGCGCACTAGGGCTATGACATGATTGCTTGTGATGTTCGGACAGGTTCACAATTCCTTCATCTATACGCTATGGGGAAATTGAACATCGCCGTTGCAGGATGCCAATCTTGGGCAGGAAAGCAACCCGGACACAGAGTTAAGAGGTCCCTTAGGTCACTCATTATTGTGGCGCTGATCACTACCGTGAGTTCCGCAGAAGAAGGCGAATCGAGGCACGGTAAGTGGAGTTTGGGAGTTCAGAACGTGATAGACACCGCCTCGGCTCTTCCGCCGGAGTTCAGTGCTGATGCACTGATGGATGTGGTCGAATCCGGCTGGGTTACTGATAAGTCGCGCCGCTTAAAGCTGCTGCGACATGCATTCGAGCAAGCAGCGCTAGTTCAACAGGCACTGAAAAAAAGGCTGGCGATCGACGCTCAGACGGATAGTCGTTCAGGTTTTCAGCACTTGGCCTTTACGCTCAACCTGGACCGAATTTCTCTCCAAACGCGCGCGGTTAATGATCTCTTGCCTTTTGATTCGGATAAAGCAAAGGATTGGTTTGACGAAATAAGGTTTCCCGAATTGGACCCTATAGGGTGTGATGAAACTCTGGTCTACGACCCGAGCTCATACTACAAGACACTAGCAAATCTGGCCCGCGAAGCCTTCTCGCGTTCCCAAAAAATGGATGGCCATCGCTTTGCCTGGTTGATAGGCCATCTCGCAAGAATCCAGTCACATACGCAAATCGCACCTATTGCATACGAATTATCCTCTGCAGATCTCGATCTGCCTCCAAGAGAGCTTCAGGACTCGGCCGCGCTTTTGGCGGCAGAACTGCAGACGATGCGAGGTGACCAGCAATCATTTTCATTCGCAGTATCGGCACCTGGTAGCCTCGGCGCAATTGGAGCCGTAAGAGCCCTCCTGGCTCGACTGGGTCCCGAAAATATTGCTGGTGTGACTCTAGTCGGCTCTCTACGAAGTTATTTGATCAACAATTTTCGTGACTTGCGATGTAACCAGCTGTCCCAGTCCAAGAGCGACTCCGTTCCGCCTCCAATCGGCGAGTTTAATCAAGAATTCCGAGTTGCTTTGCAAAATGCTCAGTTAAGTCCAATCGCGTCCCAAGAAGTTGGCGAATACCAGACGGCTGCACCGCCTAAGTCTTATCCGTTGTGGCAGTCAGCGGACGCCAAGCAGCTGTTATCCGATTTACAGAAGTTGAAATTCGGACCTGGTGGTGCACTCACTCCAATCGCGGAGCGTGAGAGTCCTACTTGGACGTCACAGATGAGTCGCCTCGTCACGCAGCTAAGCTCCTGGACAGGCAACGGTGAACCCGAAGCCGATGTGTTTCACGAAAAAAGCGAAATCTATGGCGGTCTAATCGATATTACCCCGCCCTCACCTGCCCGCTCGGATCTGCTGCACGCATACGTAGAATTCCTGGAGGGAACGTCTTTTAAGACAACGAGTCCCGTTGAATGGGTTTTTTTCGCGAGACGCCTTTTGGTCGGATTAAAGGCAAAGGATTATCGCGCAGAAGTGTTGCACGCCTTTGCAGATTCCCGGGATCAAACTCTAAGTTTGTATGCTCAAATCGAAGGGTTGCGCGTAACGAATGACAAGCCCTTTAATGGAATTCGACAGCGAACCCCTTAATGGTTTCGCGAGAGAAGCGGAGGAATTCACGCATCGCGTCGATGACAGGGCTGTCTTTGCTTTGGGAGCCTACAAGGTCCGTATGCGCTCATACCTCTACATCATCGAAGACAATGGACACAGAGAAATACTCGGTTTTCACTGGCACCCAGAAGCAAAGCCAGATGTTCCGTTTCCACATCTGCACATTTACGAGGGTGCGGGTCATGCCATCAGGCAAGAAATTAGAGACATCCATTCCGTACAGATAGGATGGCGTTTGAAGAATTTGCGCTGATGCTAATCGAGCACTTTCACGTTGTTCCTGATCGACTAGAGGCACGCGAAGTGCTCAAGCGATCATTAGACAGATTCGCCAAACACAAAACGTGGTAAGTAGAGTCCTGTGACGGCACTTCAATGATAGAGGGGTGCACTTTTGAAGGTCTCTACTTTGGCAATTCTAAGACCTTCTGTTTCGCTTGGGTCAAGATCAACTTCGGGCCTTTGGGAAAAACGCTGATTTCCGCTTGGTTTCCTTTCGAATCGAAGAGATTAAGGTGAACACCGCCTTTCGGGTTAGCTAGGAAAAGAACTTGCTGCTCATCCTCTGAGTCCAAGGTGAAGAAAGCTTCGCCATATTTGTCGCTAGTCACATAACCACCCCGTTCATTCCCATCGGCGTCAGAGATGAGAAGCCCTGAGATGGCTGCCAGTCGCTTGTGGCGAACACCATGCTTCATTGGATCTGGAAGAGGTGCTCCAACACGAACACGCTCGCGTCCGTTCTCATCTTCCACTACCAAGCCCCGAACGCGAAGTATGCCATCTTGATCTGGATGCACTTGAGTTCTCACCGGCGCTCCCATGACGTACCGCGACGCCGCGCCACCCAATAAGCCTGCAACAAGTGCCAATATGAGATTCAGCTTGTTAGCCATCATGGGATTCTCCTCGATTTCATCATATTCGCTGCTGCTTATAGGACTTGTGAGAACGAGCATTCTCATGGGACTTGCACCGAATCTGGATCAGCAGGGGGGGGCCAACTTTGGAGGCCCTAGCTCCTATCCCGTCAATCAGTGTTGCTTGCCCAGCAAAGTAAAAGGCTTCCTCCCACCCGATTCAGGATCGTCTGGTCCGCAGGTCGAGAGAACGGACGAGACCGAGGTGGTAAAGAAGCCTTCTTCTTCCGGCGGCAATATCGCCGGCTTTCCGCGCGGTGTAACGTCGTGAGAACTTGTCAGTGCTGCGCAGGCTCGAGAAACTATTCTCGGTTCAACATGGCCACAGCCTGGCTTGCACGTAAGGGAATTAGATGCCGGGCAGAGTCTTGGGTTGGATGCTCGTTTGCGCTAGCGATCTACATGTCTGAATAGTGGCGAACGCCTGCTACCGTGGTCTGCTTTACGGGCGAAGGCTTCTTTGCCGTGTCGTAATGATGAATGATTACATCCGGTCCATCGGCGTAATCGTCTGCGCTGGCGCGAGGTGACCGATGCACAGCCGATGGACGCTCGGTTGCGGAGGCCTTGCGCAGCGCCGGAGGACGAACAGGAGCCGCGACCGGATGCGTAGTCACGGTTACACCCCCGGGCTCAAGCGAACGAGTCTGCTGTTCAGGCAGAACACTCGATGCCGGACGCCGCGCGAAAGATATGCCGAGCACGAGCAGGACAGCCATCGCTAAACCACCCAGCACGGCAACGCGCTTAGGCGTGAATTCTTCTGCCCAGTTCACTCGTTTCCAAAATGGAACGCTTGGTGCAGATAATGGTCGATCGGGCTTGGCAACAAACTGAATGGGTAGCGGCAGAGGCTCGCGCGTTCCGATGGAGTCGGAGTTTCTGTCTCGCCATGCAAGCTCGCGTTGCACGGCCGGAACTTCATCCTGCCGAAGCGTTGCTCCTCTAGCCCAATGTTCTGTATGCGGCTCGAGCCCCGCGGATGACGAACGCAGATTCTCTTGCTCGCGTTTTGAGTCGGCCCCAATTGCTTCCGCGTTGCGCAGAAACTCCTCTTCTTTTGCTCGCAGCCATTCCGCTGCCTGCGCCACGATTGCGGTGATCTTGACCGCGGCTTCGCGCAGGGGAGCCACGAGCTGACGAATTTCTTCAGGATTGCGTTTACGTGCTGTTACGGGACTCGCAGGTTGCGCCGATACCGGCCACTCCTCGATCACAGAACGAGCCGACTCCATTTCGGGAGCTTCGGAACGCGCGGCTACGAGCGGCTCGTCAGCAGTTTCGTCTGAATGCGTGGTGAACTCAGGCCGTGCTTCGGCCACCAGCGGCTCTGGCTGCTCCTGCAACTCCTCGGATAATTCATGAGCAACATTGTCGCTGGCCGGAGTATCAGGCTCGAGCTGGAGCACATCTTCTTCGTTCTGATCGTGCCTTAGAACCTGTTGCTGCGGTTCGCAGATGAGAGCGGATTCCGTTATCACCTCGGTTTCAGCGGGCAGTTGCGGCTCGGAATATTGAATCGCAGTCTCAGGCAGCACGACTTCTTCCTGTGGCTCACTTGTCCGATATGCACCCTGTTGTGCTGGCGTGCTCTGCTCTGGTTCGTAGACGTACTCCGCTTCCGGGCTGCGGCGGAGGCCCAGGATTTCGCCGATGCGGCGGAAAAGCGGCATGAGGACGAACTCGCGCTCTGGCTCGTAGTTCGGGTCGTATTCTGATCCGCTTTTGCTGCTGTTGTGCTGCTCGGATGCTTCGGAATACTGCGTCGAGGAATGCTCGTCCGGACCAATGGCCGACATATAACCTTCTTTCACGCTGGAGCGGAGAAGACAGTCTCCGGGTTTCGACGGAAGCGGCGCGTCTGGTTTAGATGCGGAATGCAGCGCTGCTGTCGCCTTCTAGTATCAACACCAGACGAAAGGCGAAAGTTTTGGGCTTTGGACTGAGCGGACGACGTGGACTGACTGGACAGGCGGTGATATCGTGCGATTTTGCGTGCGTGGCGGGGAACGCGAGAAGCTCCGCCTGGAGGCCCAGGCGAACCGAATGCCCGGGTGGCCGCGGTTCTAACTTGCTTTCGATTAGTTTACTTCGGCGTAGTCGTTGCCGTCGGCGTATTGAATGCCGGCAATCATCTTGGCGCGGTACTGAACTTCCAGGTATGCCTTGAGAATTTCGATATGCATATGCTCGCGCTCTGCTGGCTGGCTGCAGGTTGTGCGGGCTTGGTCGAGGGCGAGATAACGATCGTGGGCTTCGAGGAACTTGGAGAGGGCTGCTGTGGAGGTCATAAAGTGGGGCTCGTAGATTGCAATGTAGAAGGTCGCAACCGGGATAAGCTATCCCACAAAAGCCTTAGTGCCCTTGATAACCTTCTACTTAGCTGGTAACTACTGGGTGACTCGCAAGTCACAGCGAATCCTTCTGCCGGCTCGGTGATTCGAGCAATGGACTTGGTGATTCGAGCTGCAATTCAAAGCGATCTGGACGCCGTGCTCGCAATCGAGCACGCCTCGCCGACCGCCGCTCATTGGCAGCGCTCGCAGTACGAAAGTGCCATTGGCGATGATCAAAGGCTCTTTCTTATTGCCGAGCGGGAACACTCGGTTGTCGGTTTTCTTATGGCTTCGACCGCGGTTCAGGAATGGGAACTGGAGAACATCGGTGTAGTGCCTGCAGCGCGTCGGCAAGGCATCGGAGTGGGCCTCATGCGGGCCCTTATCTCAGCCGGGCAAAAAGCAGGGGCGACCGAGATTTGGCAGGAGATACGAGCATCGAATCTTGCTGCACAAAGTCTAGGGCAGCATGTTGGCTTTGTCCAAGACGGATCGCGGTCGGGGTATTACCGCGATCCGCAAGAAGATGCCTTGCTCTTCAGATACTTAGTCCAGACCAACCGTGAGGTGACAGAAAACGAATCCAGCGGCTCCGAAAAATCTGGCAAAAACGGTTGAACCACCTCTGGTCGTGTGCTAACTTTCATCTCCCAAGGTCTGGGCAGGAGGTTCAAAAGGATGGCGACATCCCTCCGCGAAGAGCTCATTGCCAGCGACGAAGAGTTCCGTCGGCTGGCGCAGGAACACTCACACCACTCCCAACGTCTCGAAACTCTCCTCCAAAAGCGGTATCTCTCCGACGAAGAAAAATTAGAAGAAGTAAGGCTGAAGAAGCTGAAGCTGCGGCTGAAAGACCAGATGGAGCAGATCGAACAGCAGCATCGACATCATCAGGTCGCCTGACCGGCTGCCATCCGGCTCTGCCCTTTGCGAGCAGAGACAGGCCAGTCTATTTCCCAATTTGGCGAGCAAGCCTGAAGCAAGCCCGCGCACAGTCCTTCTATACCCCTCTAAAGTCGATATAATTTGCTAATCCCCTATGGTTCGTGACGGCCTTTACTATGGCTTGGGCGCAGCGGTAGCGGCTGTGCTCCTAGGCTTCGTTAATCCATGGCTCGCTCTGCCTCCGGTGCTGCTGGGCGCGTTCTTTCTGTGGTTCTTTCGTGATCCGGAGCGCGTTATTCCGAATGGCCCGGGCGTTGTGGTCTCGCCAGCCGATGGGAAGGTCACGTCAATCGGCGAGTTTGTTAATGCAGGCCAGAAGAAGCAGCGAATCAGCATCTTTCTGAACGTTTTCAACGTCCATGTGAACCGAGCTCCGATTGAGGGCACGATTACATCGCTCTTTTACCAGAAGGGGAAATTCGGGAACGCTATGTCGTCCGGTTCGTCCGATGCAAACGAGCAGAACATTGTGACCATGAACGGCGACGGCCAGAGCGTAGTGTTCAAGCAGATCGCCGGATTGCTCGCTCGGCGCATTGTTTTTAATCCCCGTACCGGCGACACACTGGCTCGCGGGCAACGCGTAGGACTGATCAAGTTCGGCTCGCGCGTCGATGTGGTCCTGGACCAACGTGTAGAACTCCGAGTAAAAGTTGGTGATCGCGTAGCCGGAGGTTCGTCTATTCTTGGAGTGCTGCGCGCCTCGGCAGATACGGGTCGCGCGGAATCGGCGCGATGAATCTGAGAACACCACGTCGGCGGGCGGACGATCCGCAGCAGCCTTATCGCATGCGCAAGGGCATGTACATCCTGCCCTCGATCTTCACCGCCGGAAATATCGCTGCCGGTTATTACGCGATCTCGCAGGCCATTCAAGGATCCGCCGGCGCGGCGTTCCATTTCGACAACGCGGCGATCGCAATCGGTTTTGCCGTGCTCTTCGACGGGCTGGATGGGCGGATCGCTCGCATGACCAACACCACCAGCGACTTTGGCCGTGAGCTCGATTCGCTCGCCGACGTAATCACGTTCGGTGTAGCGCCGGCGATCCTGTCCTGGATGTGGGGTTGCCATCAGCTTCCCGAGCTGTGGAATCCAGACCTGCGCCACAAGCTGATTCAGTTTGGCGCCGTTGCGACGTTTCTTTTCCTGATTGCAGGCGCAAGTCGACTTGCCCGCTTCAATATCAGCAAGAATCCGCAACCCAAGAATCCCGGCCGCCCCGGCCGCAAATACTTTGTGGGGATGCCTATTCCGGCCGGAGCAGCCATGATTGCTGCCACCGTACACTTTGGCGAGGGACAGCCAATCGATCGCTGGTGGGAGACGAGCCTCTGGCTGGCATTTGTCGTTTTGGTTTCCTACTTGATGGTTAGCACATGGCGATTCTGGAGTCCGAAAGGAATCGACCTGCGTACGCGCCAGCCATTCTGGCTTTTTCTCGTTATAGGCGCCTCCATCTATCTGATTCTGTATTTCTCCCGATATTTTCTGTTCTCGGTAGCACTGCTTTATCTGGTTTCCGGCGTGCTGGCGCGCTTTGCCTATGCCCTGAAGAAGCGTCCGCCGAGTCCGCCTGCATACGAGCCTGAATCACGCGTGGACATGGCATGAATCGCCCCGCCGGAGTTGCGCAAATGTTTCGCGTCGCGATCGTCGGCGCAGCTACGCTCAAAGGTCGAGAGCTGAAAGATGTTCTCGACGAGATGAATTTTCCGGCAGTCGACGTAAAGCTGCTCGACGATGACGAGTCGCTGGGCCAGATCGATCAAGTCGGGGACGAAGCCACTTTCATTCAACCTGCCGATCCTGAGCACTTTCGCAACGTGGACTTTGCTTTCTTTGCCTCCGATGCCGACTTCACCAAACGCCACTGGGCAAGCGCGTTGCAGGCGGGAAGCACCGTACTCGATCTGTCGTACGGGCTGGACGACCAGCCAAACGTAACCGTACGCTCACCTTGGATTGAGAAGGAGATCGAGCGGGAGTCGGGCCAGCAATCTGGGCCAGAGGATCTCACAACCACATCAGTTGTCGTTGCGCATCCTGCTGCGACGGTTCTGGCACTTCTGCTGCTCCGCGCACGAACATTGGGCACAATTGAGACTGTCGTCGCCACCGTGTTCGAGCCTGTCTCCGAACAGGGCAAGCGCGGAATGGATGAACTGCATCAGCAGACCGTGAACTTACTCTCGTTCACCTCTCTTCCGAAGCAGGTCTTCGATGAGCAGGTTGCGTTCAACATGCTCGGGCGATTCGGCGAGAGCTCGCGGTTATCGCTTGCGGGAACGGAGAAGCGCATCGTGCGCCACTTCGAGTCACTCTGCAACGGCCGCATGCAAGTGCCTTCGCTGATGCTGGTGCAGGCTCCCACCTTCCACGCACACACGTTTTCCATCTACATTCAGTTTGGCCGAGAGATCGATGCTGGAACTTTTGCGAAAGGCCTCGAGGGAGATCACGTGAGTGTGATCGGTCCGGGAGAAGATGGACCGAGCAACGTGAGCGCCGCGGGCCAGGGTACCGTGATGGTTTCCGCGCGACCGGATGCAGCGAATGCGAAGGGTGTATGGGTCTGGGCAGCCGCGGATAATTTGAAGATTTCCGCAATGACTGCTGTCGAGTGCGCTTCGACTCTCAGCACCATGCGGCCATTGGGGAAAGTGCAATAGAGCGACTGGCTGCTGGTTTACTCTTTCGGAAAGCTTCAGGGCAGCGCACGGATAAGCGTTCATTGTTCACAATGATTCGATTCCTCAGACCCGTCATCCTGAGCCCCTCTGGGCGAAGGATCTCCCGCGATGCTTCCGACTCAAACGCACACGCGGGGCTCCTCGGCCAGAAAAGCTTGATAGTTTCTCGTAGAAGAGCCATACCGGCAGCAATTCCGTACGAAAAATCGTGGGAGATCCTTCGCGCAACCGATGCGCTTCAGGATGACAGACTTCACACCATCTCTCGGTTCACCACGCAAAATGTGTTCGCCATGCGCGCCGGCTTTTTGCGTTTCTTACGATTGTTTTCTGTTTCCATCGCATTACTTCTCTCCGGCTGCGGATATCACAGCGCGAATCACGCCAAAATCCGTCTGCCTGCGGGCATCGACACCATTGCCGTTCCCATCTTCGGAAACAAGACCAACAGCTACAAGGCCGAACAAGTGCTGACGCAGGCCGTTGTTCGCGAGTTCACCAGCCGCAGTCCGTACAAAGTGATTCCAACCGAAAACGGGGCAGCCGATGCAGTTCTGGAAGGCACGCTGCTTACGTCGAACATCTATCCACTGACGTTTGATTCGCAAACTGGACGTCAGTCGAGTGCGATCGTTCAACTGAACCTTAGCGTCAAGCTCGTCGACAAGCACGGGAAGACGTTGTTCGAGAACCCCAACTACATGTTCCGCGAGCAGTATCAGGTGAGCCGCGAAGTCACTAGCTTTTTCGACGAAAGTCCGCCGGCTGTGGACCGTCTATCGCGCGATTTCGCTCGCACGCTGGTTGCTGACATCCTGGAGGGATTCTGATGGCGGGCCGCAGCTTTGCCGCGACCGACCGCTTCGTGTCGGACGTCTCTTCCCGGAGGTTGCGCCCAGCGTATGTCCTCGTAGGAGACGAGGTCTTCTTCCGCGATCGTTGCCGGGCAGCGCTGATTCAGCATCTGGTCACGCCCGAGCTGCGCGATTTCAGCTTGCATGATCGCGACTTAAGCGAAACAAGCCTTGCCGAGATTCTCGATCTTGCACGCACGCCCTCATTAATGTCGCCATTCCAGGTTTTCTTCATTCGCGGAGTGAAGGCGCTCTACAGCCGAGGCTCGCATCAGGAGGAGTTCGCAGCCATCGAAGAGTACTGCAAGAATCCCAATCCGGACGCGGTGCTGATTTTCGTGGCCGACCACATCAGCATTCCCGCCGATGTGCGCCGCATGGAGATGCAGGACAAAGATCGCTACGAGCGCATCCGCGAAACTCTCGGCGAGTGCTGCGCGATTATTGAGCTGGCGCGTGTTGATGAGAGTGATGGGACACGGTGGGTGATCGAGCACGCGGCCAAAGAAGATGTGAAGGTCGATCCGGATGCGGCACGCGAGTTGGTCGACGCGCTTGGCGCCGACATGATGCTGGTCAGCAATGAACTCGAGAAGCTTATTCTTTTTGTCGGAGCGAAGAAGCGCATCACTTTGGGTGACGTAGAAACCATGGTGCTCGCCGCGAAACAGCGCTCCCTGTACGAACTGACGGATGCGATTTCGTCCAAAGATCGCGTGCGCGCTCTCGCGGTTCTTGATGCCATGCTGTCGAGTGAAGAAGGTGAAGAGGCCGCGATCGGGCATATCTACATGCTTGCTCGTACCTTCCGGCAGATGCTGGTGATTCTCGAGAAGAACGTGCGCGATTCGCGCGCGATCTGGCAAGCGCTCTGGCAAGGCTTCCGCTTGCCGCCGTTTGCTGCCGAGGACGTGATTCGACAAGCGCGGCGTTACAAGTCGCGGCGTGAGCTTACACGCGCACTCCGTCTGCTTGCGCGCGCAGACCTGGCACTGCGTTCCAATCCGACAAGCAAGAGGCTAGTCCTGGAGAAACTGGTAATCGATCTTTGTGCCCAGCCAGAAGCACTGCCGAGTGTCTGGACGCAAGAAGAGCTAGTGCTCTGAGCCCTTTTTGGGACAAACTACCGAAAACCTCAATCTTTGTTGTATGCTCGTCCTGCGACTTTCCGATGCGTAAGCTGCTTGCCAATTCGGTGTTGCTGCTCATGCTGGCGGTATTCTTTGCGCCGGCATTTGCGAACGCAACGTCCGCATCGCTTCCAGCGTGCTGCCGGCGCGGCGGAGCGCATCACTGCACGGCGGTTGCGCCCGCATTCATTCCAGGCGAAAACTCGCTCCGAGCTGCGACTTCATGCCCAATGTGGCATCCACCGGTGCTGGTTTCCTCGATCGCCGCTCTACCGAGTTCGCAGTCATTCGCATTCGATGTTCGGCATGAGCCGGTAGTAAGTCGCATTGGCAATAGCTCCTATTTCTCGAACGCCCGTTCCGACTGCCAACGCGGTCCTCCAGAACTACTCCTCTAATCGCAGATCGTGCGGACGAATTTATTCCGTATTGCGATTTTGTAATTATTCAAATAAACAATCGCGTTGTTGTGGCGCTCGAATATCCGGCAAATAAGTCCACGTTGAGCGCTCTTCACTCGCGAAATCACGAAATCGCAAAATCACGAAATTAGAGTCCGCCCGCAACAACCTTACTGTTCAGTAGAGGAGTTTCGCGTGCGACGCGTACTTGTCCTAACGCTGTTGTTGATTCCCAATTTGATATTCGCTTCCGTATTCGGCGTAGTAAAAGGAGTAGTTCACGACCCGCAGCATCGTCCTATTGCCGGTGCTCAGGTATTACTGAAATCGAGTACGAGTGACTGGAAGGCCGAAGCTACGACGAGCGATGCTGGACAGTTCCAGATTCAGACAGTCCCTCTTGGGGACTATTCCCTTACGGTAAGCGCACCGGGATTCGCTGACCAGATTATGACTACTCGCGTCATCGCGGGCAATGCTGAAGATCTGCATTTTCAACTTGCAATTGCCGGCGCCAAGGAGACAGTCCAGGTGACGGGAGAGGCCGCGGGCGTGAATCCCTCCTCGAGCACAACGCAAAGCCTGATCAGCCGGCGTGAGATCAACGAAACGCCGGGCGCAGACCAGGCAAATTCTCTGGCAGCCATTACCGATTTCGTGCCTGGAGCTTATATCGTCCACGATCAGCTCCACATTCGCGGCGGGCACCAGGTGACTTGGGCGATTGATGGAGTCCCAGTTCCGAACACGAATATTGCCAGCAATGTGGGACCTCAGTTCGATCCAAAGGATATCGATTACGTCGAAGCCGAGCGCGGCGGATTGTCCGCCGATGCAGGGGACCGGACTTACGGGGTTTTCAACGTTATCACGCGTTCCGGATTCGAGCGCAACGACGAAGCCGAGCTAGTCGCCAGCTATGGCAGCTACAACAACACAGACAATCAACTCAGCTTCGGCAGTCATACCGATCGATTTGCCTACTACGCGAGTTTGAGCGGCAATCGTACTGATTTGGGACTCGAAACTCCAAGTTCGAGTGTTCTGCACGATCGAGCCAATGGCTACGGAGCCTTCACCTCGCTCATCTTCAACTCCACCCCTGCTGATCAGCTCAGGTTCGTGGGTTCGGTCCGGCAGGATCAATATCAGGTGCCGAATGATCCAGATCAGGAAGCAGCGCTCATCCGGAACCGCGAACGCGAGCAGGACGCTTTTGGGAACTTCTCCTGGATCCACTCGTGGTCGCCGAGTCTGGTCCTCACCGTCTCGCCCTTCTACCATTTCAATCGCGCAGCCTTCGAAGGGGGAGCGAACGACGTGCCGAGTGCGACTGACAATCGCGCTTCGAACTACTTCGGTGGACAGATTTCATTGAGTGTTGTGAAAGGCAAACACAACGCAAGTGCGGGAATTTATGCCTTCGGCCAGCATGACAACACGCTCTTTCGTTTCGTCACAAATGATGGAAGCGGAGGTGACTTTGGTCAGCGCGAGCTTGTGAGTGGTCAGCTCGAAGCGTTTTTTCTTGAAGATCAATACAAACTGAATTCCTGGCTGACTTTGAACGGCGGAATCCGGCTTACTCACTTCGCTGGGACGCTCAGTGAAAACGCCGCTGATCCGCGGCTCGGAGTCGCGCTTCGCGTTCCCACGCTGAACTGGGTGTTGCGAGCAAGTTACAGCCGCTACTATCAGGCGCCGCCGCTTTCAACGTTATCCGGACCGCTGCTCGAGTTCGCCACGGCGCAAGACCTCGGCTTTCTACCCCTCAAAGGCGAGCGCGATGAGCAGCACGAATTCGGATTGACGATTCCGGTGCGCGGATGGACGAGCGATTTTTCATACTTCCGAACGGGCGCGCGCAATTTCTTCGATCACGACGTGATTGGCAACTCCAATATCTTTTTCCCGCTCACGATCGATCACGTTCGTATTCGCGGATTTGAAAGTACGCTGCGCTCACCTCACGTTGCCGGGCGCTTCGATTTTCATCTGGCATACTCGCATCAATCGATCGAAGGCAGCGGAGGTGTGACAGGAGGACTAACGGATTTTTCGCCACCCGAGCAAGATCTTTTCTATCTCGACCATGACCAGCGCAACACTTTGAGCACTGGATTCACGTCAAGCTTGCCGTGTCGAAGTTGGCTGGCGGCGAATCTGAATTATGGATCAGGCTTCCTGAACGGCGACGGGCCGGATCATCTGCCAAGCTATCGTACGATCGATGTCTCGCTCGGTAAGTCATTTGGCGAGAACTGGTCGGCAAAGCTGAGTGCGTTGAATCTGACCAACAAACGATACTTTATCGACCTGAGCAATACGTTCGGAGGCTCGCACTTTGCGAATCCGCGCGAGATCTCTTTGCAGGTGAGGTATCGGTTCCATTATTAAAGAGTTATGAGAAGAGCGAACACGAAGGGCACGAAGGTGGAAGAAGAAGAGGTCACAAAGAACTGCAGATTCTCCGTGACCTTTTCTTTTACCTTCGTGACCTTCGTGTTCGCTCTCCTCTTTTTCGGCTGCAGTCACGAGCCTCCCGCGAAGATTTACAAGCTCCACGGCAAGGTGATCTCGATCGACAAGCTCGGGCACCAATTGATCATCGATCACGACGCGATTCCAGGTTTCATGGATGCGATGACGATGCCGTATTCAGTGAAAGACGACGCCATGCTCGGCCAAGTGTCAGCAGGAGATGAGATCGAAGCTGATCTTCGCGTCCAGCAAGACAAAGCAGAAATTGTTGCGCTGAAGGTTCTGAAAAAGGCCGCTCCCGGAAGTGCCCCGGTTCCGTCCACACAAATGCATGTGCCGAGCGTGGGCGAGCAGGTTCCCAATTTCGTGCTCACAAACCAGAGCAACGCTCGTATCCGTCTCCACGACTATCGAGGCAAGATTCTCCTCGTCACCTTCTTCTACACGCGTTGTCCACTCAATGATTACTGCCCGAAGGTGAACGGAAACTTCGCCGCGATCAATAAAGATTTAGAGAAGAACCCTGCCGCGTATGCAAAGACACATCTGCTAAGCATTAGCTTCGATCCAAAGCACGACACGCCTCCAGTGCTTCGCAGCTATGGCGCTGCTTATACCGAGCGCTACATGAAAGAAGACTTCAAACACTGGGAGTTCGCGAGTGCTCCGCAGGATGAGATGAAAAGATTAGCCGATTTCTTCGGAGTCTTCTACGAAGAGGATGGTGACCGCATCACGCATTCGCTGAGCACTGCCATAATTGCGCCGGACGGAAAAATCTCAGCCTGGTACCCGGGAAACAGCTGGAAGCCTGAAGAGGTTCTCGCAATCGTAATGCAGACGGCTACGGCATCAGCCTCACCAGCGCGCGACGCAAGCTCGCGACCCGCTTCGATAAGCTCGAAGCGGCATTCGTGACCGGGCTCACCACAGGTTCGAACCACGAGTGTTGGCGTGAACTGGATTTCTCGCTTTCCACTGCAAGCTGGTGGAGGTAGAACTCAGTTGCGAAGGGATGCGGATCGAGCGGCGCAGAAAAATCGTCGAGCGCTCCCAAATGCAAGCGCAATTGATTCTCGGTGAGAACCGGTTGCAGATGCGATGCTCGCATTGGAATATCTGCTAAGGCAGTAGTGGAGACGAGGACCGCTACGGCCACGAGCAGCGCTGGCGTTCTTAGGCGCACGAAAAAATTGTAGCGTGATTCACCATCAATCCTGTGTCTCACGCAAATAAAAAATCTACTTAGGTGCGAGACGCCGCACTTCACCGCCGGAAGCATCCAGACCGTGCAACAGCTCCTCGGCTGTTCTTCCCAAAACTGGATGCTTCACTTCGGCAGAGATTTCGGCCAGAGGAGCCAACACAAACCGTCGTCTGTGCATCGCGGGGTGTGGGATTTGCACGTCGCTGTCGTTGATCACTTCCGAATCAAAGAGAAGGATGTCAATGTCGAGCGTACGCGGGCCCTTACCTATCTCGCGACTGCGTCCGAGCTGCGCTTCGAGTTGTTGAATTCCTGACAACAGCTCGCGGGCTGATAGATCAGTTTTGAGTTCGACGACACAGTTGAGGAACCAGGGCTGTTCGCGCACTTCCATCGGTTCCGTTTCATAAAAAGACGATACTTTTGCGATATTACCCAATTTGCTGAGCAACCGAATGCAGGTTTGCAAATTCGCGACGCGGTCTCCCAAATTGGAACCCAGAGATAGATAGGCGCGATGAATCATCGCATATCACAGGAACAACAGTCGCACGCGCAGACGCCCACATAAGGCGGAAATTCGGAAGCCACGGCTTGGTTGGGCTCGAGTCGTGCCTGAAGACACTTCATATCATTCTCCGTGTACTCCGTGCCTCCGTGGCGAACCTCGTTTTAGCAGGCCTGCGCCAGCCAGCATCAGCACTGCGGGGAAGCATTCGAGCGTGTACCTGGGTTCCGGGTTTGGCAGCGTGGCAAGGAGCACCGATCGACAGAGGATGAATAACCATAGGACTGCAGCGCCCGGCATTCGATGACGAACCGATAGAAGCGCCGCGGCCAGGTAGAAGATGTCGAGCAGTCCCAGCGCGAGCGAATTCAGTGACTCGAGGGGAATGTCCTGCCAGTTCCACCAGTCGAGTTCAAGATTGAGCATTTCCGTTCTGGGACGCAGCCACATGTCGGCCACCCTCGCAAGCGGCAGCCCAACATAGTATCGGAGCGGATGCGCTCGGACTCGTTCTGTCGCGATGGCGGCGAATTCGGCATCCATTTCCGGCGTCAATTCGGGAGAGCGGTTGTACGCAACTATCAGCTTCTGCGTGCGCCGCATCTGTTCTGGGTTGTCATAGGCGCGTGCGGGTATATCGTTGAGATCAATCGGATCGCCCAGACCTTCAGTCGAGACGTTCCACTCCACGTCCATTACCGAAATGAAATCGACGACCCAGCTCTTGCACCAGCGATTGAATCCTTTTGGGACGTACTCCGTCGGCAGCTGCGCGTAAAAAGGAGCAAGAGGTTCGAACTGATGGAGGGTGCGCCAATTGCGAATCGTCCATGGCAACAGGGGCAGCAGTGACACAATGCCGAGCAGAACCGCAGACCAGAAATACTCAGCTTGGTGGCGCCGGAAAGCCAAGTACAACAAGTAAATGCCTACAGAGGCGAGCAGTACTCCGCCATCAGGCCGGAGATAGACACTGAAAGCGATTCCCAATCCGGCGACGACCCAATCGTTGAGTGCAAATCGGTGAGCTACATCCCAAGGCGGCGCAGCGCTCATTCTTTGGACCGCTCGCAGCGCAAAAAAGAGCGCAACTGCGGCTCCAAAAATCGCAAGCGTTTCGGGAAGAGGGGTTGCGGTGTAGTTTGCGGTGAAAGGACAGAGAGCTGCGAGCAGAAACGCCACCTTCGCCGCGCCGTCGGACCATAGCCGCCGAGCACCGGCCGCAATGAGAAAACAGGTGACAAGATCGATCCCAAGCTGGACACGAACAACTGCTCCGTAATGTTCGATTCCAAACAGGCCAAAGCAGGCGGCGAGAAACGCAGGATATCCAGGCATGCGGATATCCACTGGGAGAATCTGGCCCTCATCAGTGATCCCGTAAACGCCATGTAGAAGCCAATTCTTTGCCAGGTCTCCATAGACGAGGGAGTCTCCCTGGAAGAGAAAGTGCCAATGGAGGAAGTAGCCGCGCAGCAGGAATCCAAGCACCGTAAAACAAATGAAGAACAGCTTGTTCCGGCGAAGAAGTAAAAGCATTCGTTTGATCGCGCGTGGACGAAAGCTATCTTACCTTCCGCCCTGGGCGGCGACTGTTGTTGCGACTGTGCTTCACGAGTCTCTGAAGATGGTCGTATCGCTCGGAATTGGCGGTTCGGCGATCTCCGATCTATCGGCTATCGCCGGCGGTTCCGTTTTCTATTACCACACGGTGCACGTTTTCTCCGGAGCCATCGGCGTTCCTACTTTGCACGAGAACGCTTTGCGAAATTCCGGGAGATTTACCACCACGCCGTTGACTCGGTACTGCACCGGCGAGTGCGGATTGGTTTGCGCGATCAAGCGCAGAATTTCCGGAGTGTAGTTTTCGCACCAGCCTTGTCCGTAGCTGATGAAGAAGCGCTGCTCGGGGGCGAAGCCATCGATGGGTTTTGGATTCTCGTCAAGCCCAGCTTCGTGCGCGAGGTACGCCATCCATGCGAGCTTCAGGCCACCGAGATCGGCGACGTTTTCGCCTAACGTGAGCTTGCCGTTTACGTGAACGTCATCGGTCGCAATGAAGCCGTTGTACTCATCCACCACGCATGCCACGCGCTGTTCGAATTGCTTCGCATCCTGCGGAGTCCACCAATCTTCGAGATTACCTTTGGCGTCGAACTGGCGGCCTTCATCGTCGAAGCCGTGGGTGAGCTCGTGACCAATCACGCCGCCTGCGTCGCCGTAATTCACAGCGTCATCCATCGTGCTGTCATAGAACGGAGGTTGCAGGATTCCCGCGGGGAAATTGATGTCGTTCATCTGCGGGTTGTAGTAGGCATTCACAGTCGGCGGCGTCATGCCCCACTCGCCGCGGTCGACTGGCTTGCCGATTTTGTCGAGCTGACGATGCGATTCGAAGATGGCGCCGCGCGCGAAGTTCCCGAGGGCATCTCCGCGAACGACCTCGTATTTCGAATAATCGCGCCATTTGTCGGGATAGCCGATTTTGTTGACGACGGTGTGCAGTTTCTCGAGCGCACGCTGCTTTGTTTGCGGAGTCATCCAGTCGAGCTGCTCGAGGTCTTTCTGCATCGCGTTCTCGATGTCATGGACCATTGTCAGCGTGCGCGTCTTGCCTTCTACGCCGAACGTGCGATCGACGTATGCCTGCCCGAGTGCTTCGCCGAGGTTGCGATCGGTGTAGCGCACGCAGCGCTTCCAGCGTGGCTGCAGCTCTTTTGCCCCCTGCAGGGTCTTGCCGTAAAAGTTGAAATTCTCATTCACAAATGCCGAAGGAAGCATCGGCGAGAACGCATGAACTGTTTGCCAGCGAAGGTACGTCTTGATATCGGCGAGGCTGTCGCTTTGCAGGACCGCTTCAAGACCCTTAAAGAACTGAGGGACGGCAACATTCAAGGATTGCACTGGAGGCGTTCCTACATCGCGCATATAAACGGCCCAATCGAACGCAGGATCCATTCCTTCTAAATCCTTCACCGGCATGCGGTGATACAGGTTCGAGGGCTCGCGGCGATCGACCACATTCAGTGAAGCCTTGGCCAAATCGGTTTCGATGCGCATGACCGTAGCCGCATCGGCTGCGGCTTGCGTTTGGGACTCCCCGAGCAGCTTGAACACATTGGTCACATGCTGGACGTACTCTTTGCGAATCTCCTCGTCTTTCGCGCCCGTGCGCGTGTAGTAATCGCGCTCCGGCAAGCCGAGGCCGCCCTGATCGGCTTCGGCGATTTCCTCGTTAGCATTCTTGAAATCCTGATCGGAGCCGTAGCTGAAGAGAGCATCGACATTCTTCAAGTGAAGATCGGCAATGACTGGAGCAAGCTCAGCTTTGCTCTTGATGTCTGCAATGCGATCGAGTTCCGGCTTCAACGCAGCCAGGCCCTTTTTCTCGATCGCCGCTTCATCCATGCACGAAGAGTAAAAGTCGCCGATCTTCTGATCGACTGCACTGCGCTTGGGATCGTTTACCGAAGCTTTCTCAAGAATGTCGCGCAGGATGAGACGATTGCGCTCGGCGAGCTCGGTGTCGCGTCCATAGGAGCTCTGGTCCGGCGGGACCGGATTCTGCTTCAGCCATCCCCCACAAGAATATTGGTAAAAGTCCACACACGGATCGACGCTCTTGTCCATCAAGTTGGGATCGAGGCCTTTGAGATGTAGAAGGTGACTTTCAGGAGCGGTTGATCCGGAAGATCGAGACGCTGTTTGTGCGACGGCACAGGATGCAAGCAGAGCAATTGCAAAGACGTGGCAACGCATAACTCTCCTCGAGGAAAAACGAGTGTAGCAGGAGCGGAGGAACCGCCGGTGACACAGATCGGAAAGCCGCACGTTTTCGACTGCACGTCTGGATATCGCTACAAGTCTCGTCGTCGGTCATCCCTTCGTTTCGGTCCAATCGCGACGGCCGGCGGTTCTGTTTGTGTTTCTCACATTAAAAAATTACGAAAACGTAATTTCGCTCCTGTGGATTGCGCTGCTCGGTCGCCTGTATTGTGTCATCGGAGTTTTCATTTTCGTAAAAAGGGGAGGACTAATGACACCAGGAGAACGACTTCGCGAGTTGCGCGACAAGCTCGGATTCACGCTGAAGGACGTTGAGAATGCCAGTCTGCGGTTAGCTGCGGACCGGGAAAACATGCGCTATTGGGTGGCGCAGAGCCGGCTGTCAAACATTGAGAGCAAAGCTGTTTTGCCGGGAATTTACAAGCTGGAAGCGCTGGCAATCATCTATCGGCGCAGCATTTGCGAACTGCTTGAGTGGTACGGCATAGAGCGGCAGACCATCAGCACAGTTGTTCCGGTACGCAAGACTCATCTGATAGAGAATGCTCGCGTCGAGACCTGTGAACTTCCTGTCAGGCTTGACCCTCTATTCGACGACAAGAAGACCAGCTACATCCGGCGCATGATTCAGGAATGGGGCGTGCGCCCGATGGCTGCGCTTCACACGTTGCAAAACACTGAATATACATATGGTTACGTGGGAACTGAAGACTACACGCTTTACCCGATGATTCTTCCCGGAAGCTTTGTCCAAGTGGATCCGAAGATGACTTCTATAGAGACCGGTCCATGGGTTTCGGACTTTGAGCGTCCGGTGTATTTCCTCGAAACCCACGACAGCTACATCTGCGGATGGTGCGCGTTGATCAGCAGCCGGGAAATTCAGGTACAGCCACACGCACTGTCCGGCTTACCCGCACGCAATTTCCGCTATCCCGATGAAATCGAAGTAGTTGGACGCGTGGTGGGGATCGCGATGAAACTCAAGAGCGGCGTGCGCGAGCCCGAGCGAGAGACCGCAGCGATTCCAGCACAAAGTTGAAGTGCTCGTGGCTATGGGAGGGCCATTCCAGAGTGCGCACTAGAGGGGTGGAAAGGAGGTATTCCACGAACTCTGCCGGCGACTGGCCCTCCTCCTCGGCTCCAAGTTTAAGATCGCCAAGGAGTTCGGCTAGGTCTGTCTGGAGCACCGTCTCCAGCACCATGCGATGCGAATGGTGGAAGGCGCGCGATACTTCTTCGTCGCCGAATTCACGCGCGAGGCCCCAGTGCCGATAATTCCCCGGCGTCTCTTGAAGGCTGGCCAGGTATGCGAGACGCGCGAACTGGCCTTGGATGGCGGAGAGCGTTCGAGAAGCTTCGTGGCCGACCTGCTTCATCATAAAAATTACGAATATGTAATTTGTAAAAGTAAAAGCAAAATCACTCAAAAATCACTGACAAGCAAGACCATCACCGTGCATATCGACAAGGAGGTATGGCACGGTGAAAAAACTAGGTTTTGTAGTTCTAACTCTCGTTCTCACGGCACCAATCTCGCGGCAATTGTCTAACCAGCCAGGGCCAATCCCGATTTGCCCCCCTGATAACCCGACCGGTTGCGCAATTAGTGGCAGCCCGCTCGCTCTTCCTTAAATTCGGTGATACCCTAGCCAGCGCAGTGCAACTGGTCCTTTACTCCTTCTGGCTGCTTCCTATTCCGGTCTTGGCCGCGGTTGCCGTGGTCATGTACCGAAGGAAGCAGCACAGTCTTTATCTCACTTTCTGGGCGTATATCTGCTTCCAGTCCATTGGGCTGGTCATCGAGTTTATATGTAAGTTGGTTTCTTACAAAGCTTATTTCTATGCTTACTGGATATCCAGTGGCTTAACAGCTCTAGCTATTGTTCTCCTCCTCCGTACAGTTTTTGTTCGATTCCTAGAGAGCTATCCCAGCCTTGACACGGTCCGACGTTACGGATTCGAATTCGCCGTTTCTGCAATTTGGCTCACCGCGCTGGCGATGAATCTCGGATTTATGAGCAGTCAGGCGTGGCCGCAGAAAATTGCGCGGGCAGGGCTGATTGTTAGCTTCACTGAAACTGCGGTCTTTGTTTTTGTCCTGATCACCTCGCTAATCCTCGGCATCCGGTGGAAATCGACGTACTGCGGAATCGCAACTGGACTAGGGCTGCTCGGAGCCGCAGATCTGGTGGTGTATACCGGACTTTCCTGGGTCAGCTCTTTCTCTCAACCGGCCATCATCGGCAGTTGGATCGAAACCTTGTCCTTTGACGTAGCAGTAGCTATCTTCGCCTTCTACTTCCTCCCCGCGCCTGTCCCGGAAACAGTCACTACAGATGTTCGCCCTGAACTCCTGGAATGGGCCGAGTCGATGAGAGGAGCGGTGCGTAAGTGACCTTCACGATCGTTGCGGTCCTGCTGCTCATTATTGCGAACGTCCTGCTGGTCAAGCTATTGCTTGGCGCAGTCCGTCACCCGGCGAATCTCGTGGAACTTCTGGATCACCTCGAGCCGGTCAACGCAGCTTCATTTCGTCATTTGGCCTCCTATAGCGACGATCACTACCTTCGCGCCAACGTATCCAGGAAAGACTATCTACGCCTGAAACATCTGCGCCTGAAGGCGGTTCATGCCTACTATTTATCGGCTTTGCGTAACTCATCGCTGCTGCTTGCCTACGGCGAAGTACTTGCCACAAGCCAACATTCGAGCTTTGTGGAGTTCGGCTCCGAGATTCGATCGTCTGCAATGGAATTACGTATGGCCCTCTTGCGAGGCCTGTTCGCGATCTGGATCTGCTATTTCATCAATTGCGAGATTCCCTCCTGGCGGCACATCACGGACCTCTACAACCAGGTTGGATCGCGACTCAGTCTGTTCTGCGAATCCAACTTCCCCGACCTGGAACACGCCGTCGTGGAACACTTCTGGTACTAGCCGCCCGCGTTCCCGCTTTCGTGGTGTCCTGCGGGGGATTACAACCATGCCTGTAAGGTGTTAGATTTCCTACACCCCTGCTGTTCGCGCCCTCGTTATGGTCCTTGCTCTAGAGCCGCCGCAAAATATCGCGCTGCTGGTGATCGACGACGAGCCGCACGTCGCTGAACTGATGCCGGATGTTTTCAGCGACATGCCTCTCGATATCCTAGTGGCAACCGATGCCAAAACCGGAATCAGAATGCTGGTTCAGCATCATCCGCGGGTCGTCATCCTTGATTTGCACCTGCGCGATACGAGCGGGATGAAGGTGCTCGAACAAATTGCCGAATTCGATCCGCGCATAGAAGTCATCCTGCTTTCCGGCGACTATTCGTCTTCGCTCGCCATTGAAGCCATCGAAAAGGGCGCGGCCGATTTTCTCGGTAAACCGATTCCCTTGACGGAACTGCGAGCGCGTGTTGAACGCTCGCTCGAGGCCGCCGAAAAGAACCGCCGAACCAGCGAGCTCGACGCCGAACTCGCCGCATCTTTTCGATTTCACGGCATGGTTGGGCGCAGTCCCCGAATGCTGGAGCTCTTCAATAAAGTGTCGCGCGTAGCTCCGCATTTCCGCACAGCTCTCATAAGCGGCGCTCCCGGAACAGGAAAGAAGACCATGGCCGGCGCGCTGCACAAGCTCTCACCGGCTCACGATGGTCCTTTTCTGATCGTCAACTGCACGACCCTGCGAGAGTCGTCTGCGGAGCGAGAGCTTCTTGGATCGGAAAATTGGTCGCTACCCGGTTTGCTGAAGGATGCGTCCGGCCTGCTTGAGCGAGCCGATCGCGGAACGCTTGTGCTCGACAACATCTATGAAATGCCGTTGTCTCTCCAGTCGAAGCTTCTGCGCGTACTCCAAACCGGCGAGCTTCAGCGGCTTGGCTCTACAACTCCGAGGCGAATCGACGTGCGCATCATCGCGACAACTGAAAAAGACCTATGCGCTGCAACGGCAGATGGTCGGTTCCGCGAAGATCTCTATTACCGGTTGTCACCACTCCACCTGAAGCTCCCGAGTCTCGGAGAACGACCGGAAGACCTGCCGCTGTTGCAGCGTCACTTTATCGAGGAATATGCGGATCAGTATGGCAAACCGATTAGCGGTCTGACGCGGCGTGCGCAAGATTTGTTAATGCACCATCGCTGGCCGGGTAACGTTCGCGAATTGGAGGAAGTGATCGCGGCAGCGGTGAGACGGAGCGAAGGCGAAGTGCTCGACGTGGGTCACTTTCCCGTTGCTTTGAAAGCAGACCCAGGGGCCGCAGCAACGATGATGTCTTTGCATGAAGCACAACGACAGTACGTACATGAAGTACTACAGGCCGTACACGGCAACGCTGGACGTGCTGCCGAGATTTTGAAGATCAGCCTCACAGACCTTTACGAAATCATCGCGCAAGGCGATACATCCGAAGCAAGCTGCTGATTCGCGCCTTGGTTAGACCGAAAGTAACTACGTCCTGGTATTCAGAAATTTTGGTCGCCGAAAGTGCGTGAGATAATCAAACTACCACCAGTCTCAGAGGTACTCACGTTCTTGAAATTCCGACTTTCTCTTGTTTGTGCGCTTGCATTCACGCTGGGCTGTTCAGCCCAATCCGATAGAAGCACCGATACGTCAGCCTTAAATCGAAGGATCGAGCAGAAGGTGCGCAGCACGTTCCAGCTGCCGTCGTCGCTGGAAGTTTCCGTTGGAAAGCGTGGTCCAAGCGAAATTCCAGGCTATGACGTGGTTCCGGTAACGCTCTCCAGCAACAGTCATACCAGCACCCATCAGTTCCTCATTTCCAAAGATGACAAGACGCTGATTGAGTGGGAGAAGCTCGACATAAGTAAAGATCTGATGGACACGATCAACACCGAAGGCCGTCCCGAAAGAGGAAACAAGGATGCCAAGGTGACCATCGTCAATTACGACGATTTCGAGTGTCCGTACTGCTCGCGGATGCATCAGACGCTCTTTCCCGACCTCATGAAGAGCTATGGGAGCCAGGTAAAGATTATTTACAAGGACTACCCGCTGGTTGAGATTCACCCGTGGGCCATGCACGCCGCCGTCGATGCGAACTGCCTTGCTGCTCAAAATGGTGAAGCATATTGGGAGTTCGCCGATTACATCCACGCGAATCAAAAGCAAATTAATGGGGAGAAGCGTGACATTGACCAGGAGTACGGGCGAATCGACCAACTCACTCGTGATCTCGGCTCCAAACACAAGCTCGACGCAAGCCGCCTGGATGCCTGCATCAAGAAGCAGGATGACAGTGTTGTGCGTGCCTCGATGAAGGAGGGAGATAAGCTCGGTGTCGGAGCGACTCCCACCATGTTCGTCAACGGAGAACGGATTGAGGGAGTTGTTTCTGAGGCTGCATTAACGTCCGTGATCGATCGAGCTCTGAAGGATGCCGGCGAAAATCCGCCCTCCGCGCCTAAGACTTCCGGTTCGCAATCGCTTGGTCCGGCGGCGGGACAAAGTGGACCGCAAACGGCTGAGAGTCAACGTCCGCATTGAGACGGCGAAACAGCAAAGGATTTCCAGCTTTACTGCACTGCCTCAAGGCAATGAATCCGGGCGAGGGCGTCCGGCTCCTCGCCGTACTGTACAATCCCTTCGTCCGTGCCATCGCAAATGCTCTCGGGAGCTCTTGTTTGAATTCGGTTCGCGCTTATTCTTTTCCAATATTGCTGCTGGCCATCTGCGCGTTTGCGAGCGGTTGCTCGAGTGGAAGTCATGGCGCCGATGTGATGGCGAAAGTGAACGGCCATCCCATTAGCCGCGCCGAAGTCGAGAAGTACTACGAAAATCAGTCAGCAGGCGCTCCGCAAAAACCGACGGGCGAACAGGAAGAAAGTCTGCGCCTGAACATTCTCAAGCAACTCATCGATCAGGAAATCATGATGCAGCGCGCGGAGAAGCTCAACCTGGTCGCCACCGACGATGAAGTCGATCGCAAACTGAACGAGCTCAAGGCGCTGTACACTCAGGAACAGTTCGAGCAGAAGATGAAAGACAGCCACATGAGCCTCGACGACCTGAAGCGCGACTTGCGACGAAATCTCACCATCGACAAAGTTCTGAATAAAGAGATCACGTCGAAGATCAACATCACCGATAAGGAAATCACGGACTTCTATAACGAGAATAAGGCGCAGTTCAATCTGATTGAGCCGCGGTATCACCTCGCGCAGATCGTTGTCAGCTCGCAGCCGGCGCAGCAGGTAAGCAATCTCAAGAACGACAAGGCGCAGAACGAAGCTGAAGCGCGCAAGAAAATACAGATGATCGAGAATCGTCTCGAGAGCGGAGATGATTTCGCCCAGGTCGCGATGAACTACTCCGAACAGCCGGATACTGCAGGCAACGGAGGTGATATGGGCATGATCTCCGAATCACAGCTGCGCACGAACCCCGAAATCTATGCGGCCGTTTCGAAATTGAAACCGGGGGAGATCAGCCATCCCCTGCCTGTGGTCGATCCCAATACTAAGAAGGCGATCGGCTACAGCATCGTTCGCCTCATCTCGAAGGAGCCCGCGGGGCAGCGTGAGCTGAACGATCCCCGTGTACAGCAATTCATTCGCGAGCAACTTCGCGACAGCCGCGAACAGCTTCTCAAATCCGCGTACTACGACGTAGTGCATAACGAATCGAAGATCGAGAACTACTACGCCGAGGAATTGCTGAAGAACGTGAAGTGAACCGGGGAACGGCGAACACGGAGGACACGAGGGCAAAAGGCTTTGTGACCTCTTTGTTGCCTTCGCGACCTTCGTGTTCGCCGTTCTGGTCTAGTTCCTATGATCCGATTTGGAATTCTGGGCTTCGGCCTTCATGCTGTGCGTCGTCTGATGCCGGGGTTTGCTGATGCGAGGCACTGCACAGTCACAGGCCTGTGGCGACGCGATCCGCAGAAGGCGCAGGAAGCGGTTCGGCAATATCCAAAGTTTCCGCTCAAGAGCTACGAAACACCCGACGCGCTTTGCTCCTCGCGTGAGGTCGACGCCATCTTCGTTGCCTCGCCCGATGCCTTGCACCTGGAGCACGTGCTTACTGCTGTTCGTCATGGCAAACCGGTGCTCTGCGAGAAGCCGATGGCAATGAATGCGCGTGAAGCCGAGCAGATGGTGGACACGGCGGAGAAAGCCGGAGTGCTGCTTGGCGTAGCGCAAAACTTTCGTTTCCAATCCAGCGTGAATCGATTCCGCGCGGTCATTTCTGCGGGAACTTTCGGCAGGCCTCTGCTTGCCCGCTCCGAGTTCCATTACTTCATGCGGCAGCACCCGCGCAAATGGCTGAAGGACCCAACGTTGGCATGTGGTGGTCCCGTGGGAGACGTCGCGGTCCATTGCATTGATGCGCTGCGCTACATTTTCCAGGATGAAGTTAGTTCCGTTTTCGGGAGAGCGCTGTACGATCAGGAATCCGGCGCCGTCGAAGCTGCGGCAACCCTCGTACTGGAATTCAAAAAAGGAACGGTTGCTGATGTGACCGTCTCCACGCGCGCCGAGTATCGCACCCCCCTCTGGATTACCTGCGAAGGCGGCATGATTGGAGCAGAAGACGCGTTGACTGTAGACCACGAAGTAGATGTCCAAGCTAAACCAATTGGCGGTGAAGTGAAAACCGAGCGCATGGCAAACGACCGCACTTACTCCGATCAGGTTGATGCATTTGCATTGGCGATTGAACGAGGCGCCCCGTTCTCAATTCCCGGACGAGAAGGCCTGATCAATCAGCGAATTCTCGACGCGGCGTACACCAGCATCAAGACTGGCCAGAGAATCCAGATTCAAGCCTAGTCTTTCGACCCTCGCCTTACACTAATCCCAGATGAAATCGGTCATCGTCGGTACGGCGGGACATATCGATCACGGCAAGACGACGCTGGTAAAGGCGCTCACCGGCATCGATGCCGATCGGCTGGAAGAAGAGAAGCGTCGCGGCATTACCATCGACTTGGGCTTTGCCAATCTGGAACTCGCTTCCGATTCCGGGGAGACGCTCCGCCTTGGATTCGTCGATGTTCCCGGGCACGAGCGGTTTGTGCGCAATATGCTCGCCGGGGTCGGCGGCATAGACATCGTGCTCTTCGTCATCGCCGCTGACGAAGGCATCAAGCCGCAAACGCGAGAGCATTTCGATATCTGCCGCCTCTTGGGCATTCCGCGCGGCATCGTCGCACTCACCAAATCCGATGCTGTCGATGCCGAGACACTCGAAGTTGTTCGACTTGAAATCGAGGATTTTCTGCGCGGGTCATTCCTCGATCCTCAGCACGCGCCGATCGTTCCTGTAAGCGCAGTCCGCGGCGACGGTATCGAGCAGCTCAAGCGCGAACTCTCTCGCGCGGCTTCAGCCGCCGGCGTAAAGGATGCAGCGGCAATCACGCGCTTGCCCATCGATCGCGCATTCGTGATGAAGGGATTTGGAACCGTCATTACAGGAACGCTGATAGGCGGCACTATTCGACGCGACGAAGAGCTCGAACTGCATCCGGCTGGAAAGCGCGTGCGCGCGCGGGGAATTCAGGTTCACGGAGCGGCAACCGATCAGGCGCGCGCCGGAGAGCGCACGGCAATCAACCTCGCAGGGGTCACTACGGAGCAGCTCGCCCGCGGCATGATGCTCACAGAGCCAGGCACTCTGCTGCCGGCGCGCAGCATCAACGTGAGGCTGCAATTACTAGCTGACGCCAAGCCTCTGAAGAACCTTTCGCGAGTACATCTTCATTGCTTCGCATCCGAAACCGTTGCGAAAGTTCGTCTGCTGGAACGCCAGCACGTGGGTCCGGGCGAGAGCGCATTTGCACAACTGCAGCCTGCCGACCCCCTGGTCGTCATTCCTGCCGATCGCTTCATCATCCGCCGGTTTTCTCC
>Ga0070741_10003583_pt1 | contig 38184 bp, 49 predicted proteins | sample Coa_R1_4_FD_66440 | JGI IMG/M metagenome (GOLD analysis project Ga0070741, IMG submission 66440) | Surface soil microbial communities from Centralia Pennsylvania, which are recovering from an underground coalmine fire - Coalmine... | ecosystem: Environmental > Terrestrial > Soil > Unclassified ... | reverse complement strand
TTCAATACGTTCCTCGAGGCCTTCCACCGCGACGTCTTCGAGGCACGCCTGCCGCTGTGCCTGAAGAACGAGGGCGGGAGCGTCTGGCTGCAGCGGACTGCCTAGCGGTCACGGAACGCCCCCGCCCGGTCGAGCTCCATCAGGGCCTGGGCGCCGGTGCTGAAGCAGGGGCCCCCCCGGGGACCGCGGCGGACTGGATGGCCTCTAGCAGCTCGCGCTTGGTCGCCCCGTGGTCGATGGCCCGGCGCATGTGGGCGATCACGCCGTCCTTGCGGCCGCGGAAGGCCAGGATGCCGATGATCACCATCTCGCGGTACTTCACCGCCAGCTCGCGGCCCTCGCCGATGGAGAGGCGGCTCAGCGGCTGCCGGGCCTTCACGTACTCCGGGTCTTCCCGCGCCACCCACTCCCAGAACGGGTAGCCGTAGGTATTGCTCCCGCTCTTGCCGTCGGAAGCCGTACCGTTCGTCGCCTTCACCGCCTTGCGCGCCATGGCGTGCCCTCCCCGGGCGGTCACCGTGCCTCGCGCGGCGCGGGCGCCTTCAGCCCGGCCAGCCGCTCGATGATCGTGAACACCACGCTGGTGTCCTGCTCGCCGAGCCCGGCGGCCAGCGCCGCCTGCTGGTAGTGCTGGGCCAGCGCCGAGAAGGTCACCGGCACGTGCAGCTCCTTGGCGATCGTGTGAAAGGTCTCCAGGTCCTTGTTCATCAGGGCGACCTTGAAGCCGGGCTCGAAGTCGCGCGGGATGATGGCCCGCGGGATGCGCTCGATGGCCTTGCTGCCGCCGCTGCTGGCCTTCACCACCTCGTAGATCGTCATGGGATCGAGGCCCGCCTTCACCCCGAGCGCGAAGCCCTCCATCATGGTGGCCGCGTTCACGCAGGCCATCATGTTGTTGATCGCCTTGATGGTGTTGCCGGCCCCGACCGGCCCCACGTGGAAGACGTTGGGCCCCATCGCCTTCAGCACCGGCTCGGCCCGGGTGAGCGCCGCCTTGTCGCCGCCGACCATGATGGCGAGGGTCGCCGCGCGGGCCCCGGTCACGCCGCCGCTCACCGGCGCCTCCAGGAAGTGCACGCCCCGCGCCTTGGCCCGCGGCTCGATCTTCCGGGGGGTGGAGGGCAGCACGCTCGAGAGGTCGATCAGGATCGTCCCCGGCTTCGCCCGCTCCACCAGGCCGCCCGCGTCCAGGTACATGGCCTCCACGTCGGGGGAGGCGGGCAGCGAGGTCAGCACCACCTCCGCGCCCTCCAGCGCGTCCTGCGCCGAGTCGGCGCGGCGGGCGCCCGCCGCGACCAGGTTCGCCATCGCCTTGGGGTTCAGGTCGAAGACCGCCATCGGGAACCCCGCCTTGAGGATGTTGCCGGCCATTGGGTTGCCCATGTTGCCGACACCGATGAACCCGACCGAGAGAGCCATGCGCGCCTCCTTGAGCGACAGGGTGAAACGGGCGTCGTCGAGACCCGCCGAGCATAAACCTCCGCAACCGGGGGAGCAACGTGCGGTAGACTCCGCCCTAGTGTTACGCGCATTCGCGCTCGACCGGATCGGGACGCTCTCCATCGAGGAGCGCTCGTCGGTCGGCCTCCTCAAGCTGTCGACGCGGACGTACTGGCGCCGCATCTGGCCGGCCGGGCTCGGCCTCGCCTCCTACATCATCGATCGCTTCGGCCCCGACGGCCTGCGCGACCGCGACGTCCTGGACCTGGGCTGCGGCGTCGGCCTGGTCGGCATCGTGTGCGGCCGCCTCGGCGCGCGCGTCACCTTCCTCGATCGCGAGGCGGGCGCCCTCGCCGCGGTCCGCCGCAACTGCCGGCGCAACGGCCTGCCCCCCGCCCGCACCATCGGCGGCGACTGGAACCACGGCGGCCATCGCGTGGCGCCGGAGGCCTACGACCTGGTGGTGGGCGGCGACGTGGTCTACGACGACCTGGAGTGGCCGGCCATCGGCACCGCGCTCATGCGCACGCTGCGGGTCGGGGGCATCGCGCTGCTGGCCGACCCGGGCTGGATCGCGCAGCGCAGGCTCCAGCAGGCGTTCCGCAAGAGCGGCTTCACGGTGATCCGCAGCCGCCGCCGGGTGCACTGGCCGCCGTGGCGGGCCTCGCAGCGCATCAAGGACATCGACATCTACGAGCTGCAGGTGTCCAGACGGGCGCCCGGCCGGCGCGAGGCTAGCGCGAAGGCTCTTCGGCGGACGAATCGCGCCTCGTGATCCGGCTCACGCGGAGATGGCCGACCTCGAGGTCGGCGATCTTCAACGAACGGATCTGGCCCCGCCCGAGCCGCAGGGTCCGCACCGCCAGCCGGCCGATCGCCACCGCCCCGATCGCGAACGCGCCGAGAGCGAGGGCCCCGAAGGCCAGCGCGCCCACCCGCCCCGCGCCGACCAGCCCGTCGCGCAGGATGACCCGCTGGATGCGCCCGTAGGAGGGCTCGAGCGCGCGGTCGTCGAGGCTCATGACGGCGCCCCCGATCAGATGATGCCGCGCTTGGCGAGATCGGCGATGCCGGCCGCGTCGTAGCCGAGCCCGCTCAGGATCGCCTCGTTGTCCTGTCCGAGCTCGGGCGCGGGCCCGCGGATCGGCAGGCGATCGGTCCCGTGCGAGACCGGATGCCCGAGGATCGTGATGTCCCCGAGCGCGGGCGAGCGCACCGGCTGCGCCATCCGGAGGTGCTGCACCTGCGGGTCCGCGAATGCCTCGTCGATCCGGTAGATCGGCCCGCACGGTACGCCCGCCTTGTTCAAGAGCTCGATCCAGGTGGCGCTGTCCTTCTGCCGGGTGATCGGCATGAGCAGCTCCATGAGCAGGTCGCGGTTCGCGGAGCGCGCCTTCGCGGTGGCGAAGCGGGGGTCGCTGCGCAGGTCCGGCCGCTCGATCGCCCGGCACAGGCGGTCGTAGAGATCGTCGCCGGCCGCCGCGATGTTGATGTGGCCGTCCCTGGTCTCGAAGACCCCGGTGGGGATGCCGGTGGGATGGTTGTTCCCGGCCTGCGGCGGCACCTCGCGGCTCATCAGCCAGCGCGCGGCCTGGAAGTCCAGCATCGACAGCATCGCCTCCAGCAACGAGGTGTGCACCCACTTGCCCTGCCCGGTGGACTCGCGCTCGATCAGCGCGACCAGGATGCCCTGCGCGAGCAGGATGCCCGAGCAGAGATCCGCGATCGGGATGCCGACGCGCACCGGCCCCTGCCCCGGCAGCCCGGTGATCGACATGAGCCCGCCCATGCCCTGGGCGATCTGGTCCACGCCGGGCCGGTCGCGGTAGGGCCCGCTCTGCCCGAAGCCGGAGATGCTGCCGTAGATCAGCCGCGGGTTGACCGCGCGCAGGTCCTCGTAGTCGATGCCGAGCCGGCGCTTGACGTCGGGCCGGTAGTTCTCGACCACCACGTCGGCCCGCTCGGCGAGGCGCTTGAAGATCGCCACGCCCTCCGGCTCGCGGAGGTTGAGCGTCATCGCCTCCTTGCCGCGGTGGAGGTTCTGGAAGTCGAAGCCGTGGCGCGCGCCGCCCATGCCGTCGCCGGCGCGGCCGCCCGGCATCTCGATCTTGATCGCGCGGGCTCCCCAGTCCACCAGCTGGCGCACGCAGGTCGGGCCGGCCCGCGCCCGGGTGAGGTCGAGCACGGTGTAGCGCGCGAGGGGGAGCGCGCGGGGAGCGGTCATCGGCGGCGGCTCAGCGCTCCCGCGCGGGCCAGTACACGAAGCCGCAGCCGGTCTGGGTGCAGTGGGCCGCGGTGTACTCCACCACGGTGGCCGGGCGGTTCATGGCCGCGGCCACGCTGATCCACGCGCGCACCTCGCCGGTGCCCGAGCGCATCGCGTCGGAGTCGAAGGTGAAGAGGTGCTCGAGCGCGGCCAGATCGTTGCGCTCCAGGCGCTCGAGGATCCAGCGGTCGAGCGGCTGGTCGATCCACCCCGCGTTGAACATCCCCGGGAAGTGCGAGAGGCCGCCCGAGGCGTAGATCGCGATGCGCTCCGGCCGCTCGTTCAGCACCTCCGCGATGGCCTCGCCCAGGCGCGCGCAGCGGGAGGCGCTCGGCAGCGGCGGGAAGTACTCGTTCAGGAACACGCACACCAGCGGGATGCGCAGCTCCGGGTCCACCTCCGGCACCAGGTTCGACACCATGTGGGAGACGCCGCGGGTGGGGTTGCCGCGCGGGTCGAACTTGCCCACGTTGGCCACGTCGAAGCCGCGCTTGATCAGGCCCTTCAGGAGGTGGCGGGCCACCTCCGCGTGCTGCGGGAAGGTGATCTTCGTGCGCTCCTGCGGCGGCACCGTCATGGGATCGCGCGCGCTCCGCCCCCAGATCGGCTCCTCCCCGGTGTAGATGGAGAACGTGGGGTTGTTCGCGTCGTCGAACATGTCGCCCTGGTCGTCGCCGATCATGACCAGCACGTCCGGCCGGTAGGCCCGCACCTGCTCGCGCAGCACCGCGAAGGCGGCCTCGATCTTCTGGATATGGCCCTCGATGATGCTGGGCGTCGCGATCTCGTCGCGGGCGCTCTTGGGGAGGTGCTCCCGGGCGATCTTGGGGATGCGCTCCACCACCTTCGGCCAGTACTGCGCCTTCTGGAACATCATGGGGGCGTGCGACGAGGCCAGGCCCAGTCCGAGCATGTGGAGTCCTCCCGCCAGGAAATCTAGCACGCCCCCCGGCCTTTGCAATCGGCTAGGATTCCCCGCGGGAGGCACGACCCATGATCCTCGAGCGCTTCAAGGTGCCGGAGAAGGACCAGGTCCGGGTGTCCGAGACGGCCCTCCGCGAGACGGTGACCCGGATCTTCGAGAAGCTCGGCGTCACGCCGGACGACGCGGCCGCCGCCGCCGACGTGCTGGTGACGACCGACCTGCGCGGGGTGGAGACCCACGGCGTCTCCAACATGCTGCGCGCCTACGTCCGCGACTACCGGGCGGGCAAGCTCGACCCGAGCCCGGGCTGGCGGATCGAGCGCGAGTCGCCCGCGACCGCGGTGATCGATGCGGGCAGGCGCCTCGGCATCATCGTGGGCGGCAAGGCCATGCGGCTGGCCATGGACAAGGCCCGCCGCGTCGGGGTCGGGGTGGTGACGGTTCACAACAGCGGCCACTTCGGCGCCATCGGCCACTTCGCGATGCAGGCCGCGCGGGAGGACATGGTGGGCGCCTGCTTCACCGCGGCGGGCCTCCACGTGGTGCCCACGTTCGGCTCGCGTCCGCTGCTCGGCACCAATCCCATCGCGCTCGCCGCCCCCGCGGCCACCGAGGCGCCGCTGCTCTTCGACGCGGCCACCTCGGCCATCGCGGGCAACAAGATCCGGCTCGCGATGCGGATCGGCTCGCCGCTGCTGGCCGGCTGGGTGACCGACACGCAGGGCACGCCGATCATGGAGGAGAAGCCGATCTTCAACCGCGAGGACGTCTACCAGGCCCCGCTCGGCGGCACCCGCGAGCAGGGCTCGCACAAGGGCTACGGCTTCGCGATGATGGCCGAGGTGCTCTCCACCCTGCTGGCCGGCGCGCTGCCCACCATGCTGGATCCGGCGAGCGGCTCCAAGAACCAGTTCGCGGCCTACGACATCCGGGCCTTCACCGACGTGGACCGCTTCAAGCGCACGATGGACGACATGCTGCGCACGCTGCGCACCAGCCCGCCCGCGCCAGGGCAGGAGCGCGTGCTCTACCCGGGCCTGTCGGAGGCGGAGGAGGTCGAGCACCGGCGCGCCCACGGCATCCCGCTCCACAAGGAAGTCATCGAGTGGTTCGGGGAGTGCACGCGCGAGATGGGGCTGCCGCCGCTGGCCGTCGTGGCCTGAGCCGGACCGGCCTCGCCGAGCCGTTTCACGGCGGCCCCCCCGCGGGGTCTCACGCGCAACGCCCGGGGAGGGGCGGCCTCATGGCGACGATCCGGAAAGTGCTGCGGCTGCAGGCACGGGTCGACGACGTCTGGGACGCGGTTCGGGACTTCGGCGGCGTGCACAAGCGCCTGGGCCCGGGCTTCCTGCTGGACGCCCACTGGGACGGCGACGCGCGCGTGGTCACCTTCTTCAACAACATGGTCGTGCGCGAGCCGCTGGTCACGCTCGACGACGTGGAGCGCCGGCTCGTCTACACCGCCACCGGCGGCATGAGCCGCCACTACAACGCGGTGATGGAGGTCTTCCCCGACGGCGACGACCGCTGCCGCCTGGTGTGGACCATCGATCTGCTGCCCAATGAGCTGGCGCCCACCGTGGACGGCATGGCCGCCAGGGCCTGCGAGGTCATGAAGCGCACGCTGGAGGGCCGCCCCGCCGACTGACCGCCGGGCTGCCGCCCCGCGCGCCGTGGCATACTCGTAGGCCATGGCAGCGCCCGACGCGGGCATCCCTCTTCTCTACGGCCGTGGCTCGATCCCGGTGCGCCCGCCCGCCGGCTGCGTGCCCACCGTGATCGAGAAGCGGGCGATGCCGGTGCTGCCCGATCCGGCCGCCGCCGTCGCGCGCGCCCTCGCGAGCCCCGTCGGGGCCGCGCCGCTCCGCGAGGCCGCCCGCGGCAAGCGCTCCGCCTGCATTTTGATCTGCGACATCACCCGCCCGGTGCCGAACGGGCTCTTCCTGGGTCCCCTCGTCCGCACGCTGCTCGACGCGGGCGTCCCGCGCGCCGGCACCACGGTGCTGGTGGCCACCGGGCTCCACCGCGCGAACGAGGGCGCGGAGCTGGTTGAGCTGGTCGGTGATCCCTGGGTGCTCGACACGGTCGCGGTGGCCAACCATGACGCCACCGTCGATCGCGACCACGTGCTCCTCGGGCGGACGCCGGGCCGCGGCACCGTGGTGCGCCTCGATCGCCGCTTCGTGGAGGCGGAGCTGCGCATCGCCACCGGCCTGGTGGAGCCGCACTTCATGGCGGGCTGGTCGGGCGGACGCAAGGTGATCGCGCCCGGGGTCGCGCACGCCGAGACCATCACGACCTTTCACAACTCCGCCTTCATGGCGCACCCGCGCGCGGCCAACTGCGTGCTCGACGGCAACCCGCTCCACGAGGAGCAGCTGGCGATCGTGGCGATGCTGGGGGGCGCGCTCGCGCTGAACACCGTGATCGACGACCGCCGGCGGCTGGCCTTGGTGAACTTCGGCGAGGTGGTGGCGAGCCATCTGGAGGCGGTCGGCTTCGCGCGGGACCACGCGCAGGTGGCGGTGCCGCGGCGCTTCCGCACCGTGGTCACCAGCGCCGCCGGCTACCCGCTCGACAGGACCTACTATCAGACCGTGAAGGGCATGGTCGGCCCGCTCGACATCCTGGCCCCGGGCGGCGAGCTCATCGTCGCCTCCGCCTGCTCGGAGGGCCTCGGGTCCAAGCACTACGTCGAGGCGCAGCGGCGCCTGGTCGACCTGGGCCCGGATGGCTTCGCGGCCAGCATCGCGGGCAAGGCCCACGCCGACATCGACGAGTGGCAGACCCAGATGCAGCTCAAGCCCATGCGGGTCGGGCGGGTGCGGCTCTACACCGACGGGCTCGACGCGACGGCGGCGGGGCTGACCGGGGTGGAGCGCGTGGCCGATCTCTCCGCCGCGGTGGCGGAGAGCATGGCGCGGCAGGGCGATCCCCACGTGGCGTTCGTGCCCGAGGGACCGTACGTGGTGCCGGTGCACTAGGAGGCGTGATGCTCGACGCGGTGATCGTGGGCGCCGGCTTCGCCGGCATGTACATGCTCCACCGGCTGCGCGGGCTCGGCCTCCGCGTGCGGGTCTTCGAGGCGGGCGGCGGGGTGGGCGGGACGTGGTACTGGAACCGCTATCCGGGCGCCCGCTGCGACGTCGAGAGCATGGACTACTCCTACTCCTTCTCCGACGAGCTGCAGCAGGAGTGGCACTGGACCGAGCGCTACGCGGCCCAGCCCGAGATCCTGAAGTACGCCGACCACGTGGCCGACCGCTTCGACCTGCGCCGCGACATCCAGTTCGACACGCGCGTCACCCGCATGGCCTTCGACGAGGCGGCCCGGCGCTGGGACGTGGAGACCGACCGCGGCGACCGGGTCTCGGCCCGCTTCGCGGTCATGGCCACCGGCTGCCTCTCCGACGCGCAGGTGCCGGACTTTCGGGGCCGCGACTCCTTCGAGGGCCGGTGGTTCCACACCGGCCGCTGGCCGCACGAGGGCGTCGACTTCACCGGCCGGCGGGTCGGGGTCATCGGCACCGGCTCCTCCGCGATCCAGTCGATCCCGATCATCGCCGAGCAGGCGCGGCACCTCTACGTCTTCCAGCGGACGCCCAACTACAGCATGCCCGCGCACAACGCCCCGCTCGATTCCGAGTACGAGCGCCGGGTGAAGGCGACCTACGCCGAGTTCCGAAGGCAGGCCCGCGAGTCGCGCGTGGGCTTCGTCACCGAGCGCAGCGGCGACTCCGCGCTGGCCGTGCCGGCCGCGGAGCGGGAGCGCGAGTACGAGAAGCGCTGGCGCCGCGGCGGCCTGGGCTTCTCCGCCGCCTACGCCGATCTCCTCACCAGCCAGGAGGCCAACGACACCGCGGCCGAGTTCTTCCGGGCCAAGATCCGCGCCATCGTGCGCGATCCCAAGGTGGCGGAGGTGCTCGCCCCGCGCGGCTACCCGCTGGGGACCAAGCGCCTCTGCGTGGACACCGGCTACTACGCCACCTTCAACCGCGACAACGTCACCCTGGTCGACGTGCGGGCGCACCCCATCGAGGCCATCACGCCCCGGGGGGTGCGCACCGGCGGCGTGGAGTACGCGGTGGACGATCTGGTCTTCGCCACCGGCTTCGACGCCATGACCGGCGCGCTGCTCAGGATCGACATCCGCGGCCGCGCCGGCCGGCGGCTCGAGACCGAGTGGGCGGCCGGCCCGCGGACCTATCTCGGGCTCTGCGTCGAGGGCTTCCCGAACCTGTTCCTGATCACCGGTCCCGGCAGCCCCTCGGTGCTCAGCAACATGATCGTGTCGATCGAGCAGCACGTGGACTGGATCACCGAGTGCCTGCGCCACCTGGACTCCCGCGGGCTCTCCACCATCGAGGCCACATCCGAGGCGCAGGAGGCGTGGGTGCAGCACGTGAACGAGGTCGGCCACATGACGCTCTACCCGAAGGCGCCGTCCTGGTACATGGGCGCCAACATCCCGGGCAAGCCGCGGGTGTTCATGCCCTACATCGGCGGCGTCGGCGTCTACCGCCAGAAGTGCGACGAGGTGGCGGCGAAAGGCTACGAGGGCTTCGCGCTGGGCTGACCACCGAAAAAATGCCGTGTGGTAGCATCGGCACATTGATCCAATTCCGGAGGAGGAGCGGCACGAGAGCGAGCTGAACGGGATCGCGACGGGCAGACCGGGATCGAGAACAGCGCCAGGTCCGCCTTCGGGCGGATGACGAGGTAGGGGCCGATCGAGGCATTCGGCGGATGGCCCCTCGGCGGGCACAGTCGTGATGGGTGGAGCAAACCAGCGCGGCGACGCGCTGACAAAGGCCACCCAGCGTGCCGGCGGGCGGCAGCAGCCCGCGATCCGAGATCCCTCCCTTCTTCCCGTCATCCTCGACGTTCTGCGTCTGTCCGCCCTCGGAGAAAGGAAACGACCATGTGCGGAATCTTCGGCTACGTCGGGCACATCGCGGGGGGCGGCGGCGCCGGCGCGGACGCGGCGGGCATCGTCCTGCGCGGACTCAAGAAGCTCGAGTATCGCGGCTACGACTCGTGGGGGATCGCGGTCGCCCGCGAGAGCGGCGTGGCGCTGGAGCGGCACGTCGGCAAGATCGGCGAGGCCAGCGTGGCGCTGCCGCCGAGCCCGGTCGGGGTGGGACACACCCGCTGGGCCACCCACGGCGGGGTGACCGAGCCGAACGCCCACCCACATCTGGACTGCAGCGGCCGCCTCGCCCTCATCCACAACGGGATCGTCGCGAACTATCGCGAGCTCCGCGACACCCTCGATCTCTCGCGCCACCGCCTGAAATCCGAGACCGACACCGAGGTGATCGTGCACCTGCTCGAGGACCGGCTCGCCGGCACGCCCGAAGGGCCCGACCGTCTCGTCGCTGCGCTGATGTCGGTCTTCCGGCAGCTCGAGGGGCTGAACGCGGTGGCGGTGCTGGACGTGCAGTCCGGCCGGCTCGCGGTGGCCAAGAGCGGCTCGCCCATCGTGCTCGGCTGGGGCGAGCGCGGCAACTTCCTGGCCTCCGACTACAGCGCGCTCCTCGAGCACACGCGCCGGGTCACCTTCCTGGACGACGGGCAGGCCGCGCTGATCGAGGACCGCGCCATCCGGGTGTTCGACGTGGCCAGCGGGGCCGAGATCTCGCCCGACGTCAGCGACATCGAGTGGGAGGCGGCCGCCGCCGAGCTCTCGGGCTACCCCGACTTCCTCAGCAAGGAGATCCACGAGCAGCCGGCGGTGCTCCGGCGCCTCGGCGCCGAGTGGGCCGCGCACGTGCGCGGTCTGGCCGGCATGCTGGGCGACGCGCGCGAGGTCTTCACGGTGGGCTGCGGGACCGCCGGCCACGCCGCGCTCGCCGCGCAATACCTCCTGGCCCGGATCGCGGGGCGCCGGCTCACCTTCGCCACCGGCTCCGAGTTCAGCTACCTCCAGGACTTCGTCACCGACGGCGCGCTGGTGATGGCGTTCTCCCAGAGCGGCGAGACGATCGACGTGATCGACGCGGTCCGGGACGCCAAGCGCCGGAAGGCGAAGGTCGCGGCGATCGTCAACGTGGAGGGCTCGTCGCTCTGGCGGATGGCCGACCGGGCCTTCCCCATCGGGGCCGGGCCCGAGCGATGCGTCCTCTCGACCAAGAGCTTCACCGGCAAGCTCGCGATCCTCCTGATGGCCGCGCACGAGATGATCGGCCGCCTCGACGTGGGCGCTTCCCTCGTGCAGGCCGCCGCCGAGGAGACCGAGCGCCTGCTCCGCGACGAGCGGCGCACCCTCATCCGCCGGATCGCGGAGCAGATCCACCGGCACGAGCACCTGTTCGTGATCGGCCGCGGGCCCAGCTACCCGCTCGCGCTGGAAGCGGCGCTGAAGATCAAGGAGGTCAGCTACATCCACGCGGAGGGCTTTGCGGGCGGCGAGCTCAAGCACGGGGTGATCGCGCTGATCGAGCCGGGCACCCCGGCCCTGGTGCTGGCCCCGCGCGACGAGACGTACGACGACGTGATGTCGGGGGCGCTCCAGATGAAGGCGCGCGGCGCGATGATCGTCGGCGTCTCGCCCGATCCGCACGAGGCGTTCGACGCCCACATCCCGGTGGCGGACCTGGGGCCGGCCACCGCCATCATCAACGCGGTGCCCGCGCAGCTCCTGGGCTACTACCTCTGCCTGCTGCGCGGCCACGATCCGGACAAGCCGCGTAACCTGGCCAAGAGCGTGACGGTCAAGTAGCCGGCGTCGACGCCGGCGGGCTCAGCTGGAGGCGGACGCGGTGGCGGCGTGCCAGATGCGGCGCGCGTCCTTGTCGATGTTGAGCGCGACCACCGCCGCGGCCGCCAGCAGCGCGCACGCCGCCGCGAAGGCGGCGCCGTAGCCGCCGGTCAGCTCGAACAGCGCCCCCGCCAGCCAGGAGCCCAGCGCGGAGCCGGTCTGGTGGACCAGGAAGATCAGCCCGAAGATCGAGCTGACCGAGAAGCGCCCGTAGATGTCGGCGGCGAGCGCGGAGGTCATCGATCCGGTGCCGGCCAGCGTGATGCCGCCCAGCATCGCGACCATCATCAGGGCGGTGGCGTTGTCGCGGATGAGGAACAGGCCGGCGAAGATCGCGATGCGGCCCGCGTAGATGCCCGCCAGCACCGGACGCCGCCCGAAGCGGTCCGACAGCGCGCCCAGCATCACCGTGAACACGATGCTGGAGCCGCCCAGCACGCCGAGGGCCCACGAGGCGACCATCGGGGTGTAGCCGTGGTCGGTGAGCATCGGGATGCCGTGCGCGGAGATCAGGCTCATCGAGAAGCCGCAGGTGAAGAACGAGCCGGCCAGCTGCCAGAACGCGAGCGTCCGGAGCGCCTCGCCGGCGCTGACGCGCTCGATCGCGGGCGCAACCGCGCCGACCACCGGCGGCACCCCGTCCGCGGTGAGACCCACCGACTCCGGCGAGTCGCGCATCACCCAGAGGCAGAGCGGCAGCGAGACGACCAGGATGAGCCCCGCGATCACCATGTAGGTGTGACGCCAGCCGTGGGTGAGCACGAGCCAGGTCACCGCGGGCACCAGCAGGCTCATGCCGGTCATCGACGCGCTGCCGAGCACCGAGAGCGCGGTGCCGCGGCGCCGGCTGAACCAGCGCGCGACCACGCCGGAGGCGATCACCGGCCCGGTGCCGGCCAGCCCCAGCGGCACCAGCACGCCGTAGACCGCGGCGAACTGCCACACGTTCTGCACCATCGCGGTCAGCACCAGGGAGGCGGCCAGCAGCAGCGTGCCCGCGGAGGTGACGATCCGGACGCTGAAGCGGTCGAGCGCCATGCCGGCCAGCGGCATGAACACGCCGTAGAGAAAGAGGCTCAGGGCGATCACCGCCGAGAAGCTCGCCCGGTCCAGGTCGAGATCGGCCACGATCGGCTTGAGGAAGGGACCGACCGCGTGGCGCACGCCGGTCGACATGAAGGTGGTGACCGAGAACGCGCCCACGACCCACCAGCCGTAGAACAGGCCCTGGCCCCGTCCCCGGTCGCGCATCGCCCCTCGACTATAGCGCATCCCCGCCGAAGCGGGGGCGATCAGAAGCTCGGCTTCGTGGAGTACGGCGTGAGCTGCAGGTCGTGCGTCCAGCAGGAGCGGTCCTGGGTGTGCAGGTACCAGAAGGCCTCCGCGATCTTGACCGGGTTCATCACGATCTCGGGCTGCTGCTGGGCGCGCGGCAGCGCGCGGGTGCCCGGCGAGTCGATGAGGCCGTCGATGATGACGTTGGCGACGTGCACGCCGTGCTCCGAGTACTCCTCGGTGAGCACCTGGGCGAGCGTGCGCATCAGCACCCGCGGGTAGTAGAGGGACTGCCCGGTCAGGCGCTTCCGTCCCCGCAGCGACGAGGCGTTGTTGGAGATCAGGAACGAGCCGGAGCCGCGCCGGCGCATCGCGGGCAGCACCTCCTTGGCCACCAGGAAGGGGCCGCGGCAGGAGATGTGCTGCGCGACGTCGAAGATCTCGTTGGGCACGTGCTCGAGCAGCTCCTTGTCGGGCGGCAGGTCGCGGCCCTCGAGGTAGCCCGCGTTGTAGACCAGCACCTCGGGATCGCCCCAGCTGTCGCGGATCGTCGCGAAGGCCTTCTTGATCGACGCCTCGGACACGAGGTCGAGCTCGACGATGCTGTTCGAGCCGCCCTGGGCGCGGATCGCCTCGTCCAGCGCCTTCGCGTTGCCCGCGCTGCGCGTGGTGAGCACCGTGTGGAAGCCCTCCTTCGCGAACTTCTGGGCCACCGCCCCGCCCACGCCCCAGCGGATGCCCACCGGCAGGTCGCGGTCGTCGAGGACCCGGCCGTGAGCCAGCTTCGTGTTCCGGCCGTCCGCCTGCCACTTCGACGTGGCGCCCACCACCACCGCGACCGGTCGCCTCGTGCTCATCGTCATGCCTCCCCTGTGCGGCGCGCTAGGCGCCGTCGAAGAACTCCAGCAGCAGCCGGTTCACCTCGGGCGCGTTCTCGTACGCCGCCCAGTGGCCGGCCTTCGGGATCCGGTGCAGATCGAGATCGGGGACCGCGGCCTGGATCTCGCCGATCAGCAGGCGCGCGGGCCGGAACGCGGAGTCGTCGCGCTCGCCCCACAGGAGGCGGATCTTCCCGCCCCGCCCCGCCACCGCGGCCAGGTCGCCCAGCAGGGTGCCGCCCGCGCTGACCTTCCGGCTGTCGAAGCGGGTGCGCCGCACGCACTCCACCTGGATGTCGAGCGTCTCCTCGGTCACGCTCGTCTCGTCGCTCAGCATGTTGACCAGCAGGTTGTGCCGGCAGATCTCGCGGAAGCGGCGCTCGTCGCCGGCCGCCTCCTTGTAGCTCCGGATGGGCCGCTCCCCGAACTTGCGGGCCGGGAAGCCGCCGGGCGAGATCAGGGCCAGGTGGCTCACGCGCGGGCCCAGGCGGCGCGCCAGGCTGGCCGCGATGGCCGCGCCGAAGGAGAACCCGGCCAGCCGGAGCGGCGCCTCGCCCGGGAAGGTCTCGAGCATCAGCGCGTGCATCAGGTCCAGGTACTGCGGGCCGGTGGTCTCGCGCGGCACCGGCGCCGAGTCGCCGTAGGCGGGATGGTCGAGCGCGTGCACCGTGAAGCGCTCCGACAGCGGGCCCACGTTGCGGATCCAGTGCTTCCACGAGCCCATGCCGCCGTGGAAGAGGACGAGGTCGGGCCCGTGGCCGGACCGGCGCACGGCCATGCGGGGCGCGGGATCGGGGCGCACCGGATCAGGCGCAGCGGGGGCGCACGCGCTCGGCGAAGGCCGCCATCTGGGCCTCGAGCTCGGCCCCGTCGGCGGCGAGCAGCTCCAGCACCAGCTCCTCCACCCCGCACGCGGCCAGCTCCGCGATCTGGTCCACGACGGCGGGCGGCTCGCCCGCGATGACGCGGCCGGCGTGGGCGGAGGCGGGCGCGGCCTCGCCCGGGCGGAGGATGCGGACGTCGTTGCGCAGGGTGAGCGCGGGCGGGGTCGCGCGGCCGCGGGCCCGCGACAGGCGCGCGAGCTCCGCCACGCCCGCGCGCAGCTCCTCGGGCGAGCGGTTGATGGGATGCCACGCCGCGCCCACCTCGACCGCGCGGCGCAGCGCGGCCCGGCTGTGGCCGCCCACCCAGATCGGCGGGTGCGGGACCTGGATCGGCTTCGGCTCGAAGTGCAGATCCTGGAACTCCACGTACTTGCCGGAGAAGCGGGGCGACGGGCTCGTCCACAGCTCGCGCATCGCGCGCAGGTACTCGTCGGTCATCGGCCCGCGCTCCGCGAACGGCACCCCCAGCATCGCGCTCTCCGCGGCCACCCAGCCCGCGCCCACCCCCAGGATCACGCGGCCGCCGGAGAGCGCGTCGAGCGAGGCGATCATCTTGGCGGTGACCACCGCCTGCCGGTAGGGCACGATCAGCACGGTGGTGCCGAGCCGCACCCGGCTGGTCGCGCCCGCGACCACGCCCAGCGTGATCAGCGGATCGAAGATGGTGGTGCCGAAGTTGGCCACGTTGGCGTGCGGTACCACCACGTGGTCGCTCACCCACACCGAGTCGTAGCCGAGCGCCTCCGCGCGCGCCGCGGCCCCGCGGATGACCTCCGGCGTGGCGAGGTGCCGGCAGTTGGGCAGCCAGATCCCGAAGCGCATCGGCGGCTCAGTCCCGGTTCAGGTGGTGGAGCGGCAGGCCCGGGCGCGGCCAGGGGAACGACACGAGCGTCCCGCCCATGGAGAGCGTGGCGTAGGCGGTGCGCAGGTCGCGGCCGCCGAAGCAGACGTTGGTGACCATCATGTCGGGCAGCCGGTACTGGTCGACCCGGCTGCCGTCGGGCCAGATGTCGCTCACCGCGCCGGTGATGAGGGTGGCCACGCACACGTGGCCCTCGCCGTCGACCGCGAGGGAGTCGAACATCTGGTAGCCGCCGAGCCCCGCGATCACGGTACCCTTCTCGCCGCGGTAGGGGCCGTTCGCGGATTCGATCTGGCCGGGGCCGGAGAGCCGGAAGGCCCAGCAGCGGGCGGTGGGGGTCTCGACCACGTAGAGCGTCTTCTCGTCCGGGGAGAGCCCGATGCCGTTGGGCCGGTCCAGCGGGAAGATCGCCTCGCGGATCATGGAGCCGTCGGCCTTCGCGTAGTAGACGGCGCCGCGATCCATGTCGCGCTCGCGGGTCTTGCCGAGGTCGGTGAACCAGAAGCCCCCCGCCCCGTCGAACACGAGGTCATTGGGCCCGCGCAGCCGCTGGCCGTCGCAGCGGTCGTAGAGCGTCTCGAACCGGCCGGTCTCGGGATCGACGATCTGGATCGACCCGGACACGTAGTCGTCGGCCTGGCCCACCGGGAACAGCTTGCCCGGCCGCTCCACGAACTTGAGCCCGCCGTTGTTGGTGACGTAGATCTTGCCGTCCGGCCCCATGGCGGCGCCGTTGGGGCCGCCGCCGAGGGTGGCGATCACGCGCACCGTGCCGTCCGGGGTCACGCGCGAGAGCGTGCGCCGCTCGACCTCGACGAGGATCACGGAGCCGTCGGGCATGGCCACCGGCCCCTCCGGGAAGCGGAGGCCGGAGGCGATCTGCTTGACGTCGGGGGTGTGGACGGCCATCGCTAGCGCGCCTGGCGCATGAGCGTCGCGCAGCGGTCGAGCACCGGCAGCACCTCGTCGGCCTTCGCGGGCGGCAGGTTGAAGATCAGGCGCGCCACCCCCGCGTCGCGGTAGCGCTCGATGAGGTCGCCGTCCTCGGCCACGCCGAAGACGGTGATCGGCAGGGTGGCCGGATCGCGCCCCGCCTCCCGCGCGAGGCGGGCGAACTCGGGGAGCTTGCCCAGCACGTCGCCGTAGGCGGGGCGGCGCGCGTGCGGCAGCCAGCCGTCGCCGTAGGCGATCGCCCGCCGCGCCCCGTAGGGGAACGCCCCGCCCACGAGCACGGGCGGGCCCGGCTTCTGCACCGGCTTGGGCCAGGTCATCATGGGCGGGAAGTGGACGAACCGGCCCGCGTACTCGGGCTTCGACCGGCTCCAGATCACGCGCATCGCCTCCACGCGCTCCCGCATCACCTCGAAGCGGGTCCTGAACTCGGTGCCGTGGTCGGCCATCTCCTCCGCGTTCCAGCCCGCGCCGATGCCGAACAGGAAGCGCCCGCCCGAGATCTGGTCGAGGCTCGCCACCGCCTTCGCGGTCTGGATCGGATCGCGCTGCACCACCAGGCACACCCCGGTCGCGACCCGGAGCGTCGTGGTGGCGGCCGCCGCCGCGGCCAGCGTCACGAACGGGTCCATCACGTCGTAGTACTTCTTGGGCAGGTCGCCGCCCTGCGGGAACGCGGAGGCGCGCGACAGCGGGATGTGCGAGTGCTCGGGGGCCCACAGCGACTCGAAGCCGCGCTCCTCCAGGGCCCGGCCGAGCGCGGTGGGGCCGATCGAGTAGTCGGTGAAGAAGATCGCGGCCCCGAAATCCATGGCCGGCAGAATCTACCGCCCCCGGGCGGGGCGGTCAACCGTGCTACGATGCCCGGCGACGTGCGACCCCTCGAGGAGGATTCCATGGCGACGACGCTCGTGGCTCGGCTCGTGGTGACGGCGGTGATCGCGCTCGGCGCGCTGGGCGGGTGGCCGGCGGACGCGCGGGCGCAGGAGACGATCCGCATCGGCTGCCCCACCAAGACGTACTTCCCCACCATCCTCGCCACCGTGGCCAAGGAGAAGGGCCTCTTCGAGAAGGAGGGGCTGCGCCCGGAGATCACCATCTACCGGGGCGGCGGCGAGACCTTCGAGGCGATCGCGGCCAACTCGGCCGACCTGGGGACGGTGGCGGTGCCGCTGGTGGCGACCTCGCGGAAGCGCGGCGTGCTGACCAAGATCGTCGGCGGCAACGGCGACGAGTGGTCGGGCTGGATCCTCGGGGTGAAGACCGCCTCGCCGATCAAGTCGGCCAAGGAGCTCGACGGCAAGAAGGTCGGCATCACCTCGGCCGGCTCGGGCACCGACACCCTCGCGCTCTGGGCGCAGAGCGAGGCCCATGTCACCTTCCAGCGAGTCGGCGTGGGCGGCGGCGGGCTGGTGCCGAACCTGCTCAACGACAACCTGGCCGCCGCGGTGATCTACTCCCCGCTGTCCTACCAGGTGGTCTCGGAGGGCAAGGTGCGGGTGCTGATCGACTTCGCCACCGCGATGCCGCCCAACCTCATCGGCGGCTGGACCGCCACCGAGAAGAACCTGACCGAGCGGCGGCCCTTCATCCTGAAGGGGCTGAACGCGCTCTACGGCGCGCTCGAGTACATGCGCAACAACCCGGAGTACGCGATCAAGACCATCGCCAGCAACAACGAGCTGCCGATGGAGATCGCCAAGATGGAGTACGAGAAGACCTTCCTGCGCCTCTCGCGCGACGGCAAGATGACGCTCGCCTCGGTGCAGAAGGCCATGGATCTGGCCGCCGCGAGCGGGGTGAAGGACATGGCGCCGGCCGCCGAGGTCTTCATGAACGTGCCGATCACCCCGACGAAGCCCTGAGCGGACCATGCGGGGGCACGAGCGGCTGATCGTCACCGCCGCCGTCCTCGCCCTCGGCGCGCTGTGGGAGGGGCTGGCCCGTCTGGGCCTGCTCGACCCGAGCCTCCTGCCCGCCCCCAGCGTGGTGGGCGAGGCGCTGGTGCGGCTGCTGGCCCGGCCCGAGGTGCTGGCGAGCCTGGGCGTCACCGCGTGGGAGGTGCTGGCCGCGTTCCTCCTGGCCACCCCGATCGGCCTGGGCCTGGGCTTCCTCCTCGCCGAGGTGCCGGCGGTGGGCGCGCTCTTCCGTCCGCTCGTCAACTTCCTCTTCGGCGTGCCCAAGTCGATCTTCCTGCCCGTGTTCATCCTGGTGTTCGGGGTGAGCATCCCGCAGAAGATCGCCTTCGGCGTCTTCACCACGATCTTCGTGCTGATCGTGGGCGGCATCGCGGCGGTGCAGTCGGTGCCGCCCGAGCTGGTCACGGTGAGCCGCGCCTTCGGGGCCAGCCGCGGGCAGATCGCGCGCGAGATCTACCTGCCCGCGATGGCCCCGATCCTGCTCGAGTCGGCGCGCCTGGGCATGGTGTTCAACATCACCGCGGTGCTGCTCTGCGAGATCTACGGCGCGCGCGACGGCATCGGCTACCGCATCGCCTCCTGGGGCGAGAACCTCCAGATGCCGCAGCTCTACGCGGCGCTGGTGATCGTGGCCGTCGCCGCGGTGGCGGTGAACGAGGCGCTGCGCGCGGTGGAGGCGCGCCTGGGCGCCTGGCGGGAGCGCGCGTGAGCCGGCCGCTGGTCGCGATCCGCGGTGTCTCCCAGCGCTTCGGCCCCGACGGCGCGGGGGTCGTCGCCCTCGACGGCATCGACCTCGAGATCCCGGACGGGCAGTTCGCGGCGGTGGTGGGGCCGAGCGGCTGCGGCAAGTCCACCCTGCTCTCGCTGGTGGCGGGCCTGCGCCGGCCCTCGAGCGGGACCGTGCTCTGCGACGGTGAGCCCATCACCGGCCCCATGCCCCGCAAGGTCGGCATGATCTTCCAGGAGGCCAACCTCCTGCCCTGGCTGTCCGCGCTCGACAACGTGGCCTTCCCGCTCAAGCTGCGCCGGGTGGCCAGGGCGGAGCGACTGCCGGCGGCGCGGCGCATGCTGACTCTCACCGGCCTCTCCGGCTTCGAGGACCGCCTGCCGCACCAGCTCTCGGGCGGCATGAAGCAGCGGGTGGCGATCGCGCGGGGGCTCGTGCAGGACCCCGCGGTGCTGCTGATGGACGAGCCGTTCGCCTCGCTCGACGAGCAGACGCGCATGGTGCTGGGCGACGAGCTGCTGCGGATCTGGTCGGAGACGCGCAAGACCGTGCTCTTCGTCACCCACAGCCTGAACGAGGCGGTCTACCTCGCGGACCGGGTGATCGTGCTGAGCGCGCGGCCGGGGCGCGTGGTCGACGACGTGACGGTCGACCTGCCGCGGCCCCGCACCTTCGCCATGACCGGCGGCGAGCGCTTCGGCGCGCTGAAGGACCGCATCTGGCGGCACATCAAGCACGCGGAGCGGGGATGACCACGAGCGGCCGCCGGCTGGCTCAGGTCGCGCTCTACGCGGGCATCCTCGCCGCGTGGGAGGTGCTGCCCCGCGCGGGCGTCGTCCCGCGCCTCTTCGTGCCTCCGCTCAGCGAGGCGCTGGCCACCCTGGTCTCCGACCGCCGCGAGTACCTCGGGAGCCTGCCCACCACCTTCGGGGAGATCGCGGTCTCCTACCTGATCGTCTGCGGGGGCGGCATCCTGCTGGGCCAGCTCATCGGCGCCTCCGCCGCCGCGCGCCGCATCGCCCTGCCGGTGCTGCGCAGCGCCTACGCGATCCCGATCGTCGTGCTCTACCCGGTGATGATGGTGTGGTTCGGCCTCGGCTCCGAGTCGAAGATCGCCTTCGCGTCGATCTACGCCTTCATCCCGACCCTGCTCACCGCGGTGGCCGGCGTGGCCGCGCTGAGCCCGGCGCTCGGCGAGACCGCGCGCGCGTTCGGGGCCACGCGGCTGCAGCAGATCCTCTACATCGCCCTGCCCGCGAGCCTGCCCTCGATCGTGGCCGCCCTGCGCCTCGGCGGCGCGCTCGTGATCGTGGGCGTGATCGTGGCCCAGATGCTGGGCGCCGCCGAGGGCCTGGGCTTCCTCATCACCCGGCACCGGACGCTGCTCAACAGCCCCGGGGTCTACGCCGGCATCGTGCTCGTGCTGCTGATCACCGGCCTGCACGAGGTCCTGCTTCGCGGCCTGGAGCGCCGGGTCGCCGCGTACCGTGAAGGAGCCTCCCCGTCATGACTCTGCCCGTGCTGCCGACCACCGTGGTGGGAAGCTATCCGCAGCCCGACTGGCTCGTGGACCGCGCGCTCCTGTCCAAGGGCGTGCCTCGCGTCCGCCAGCAGGCGATCTGGCGCATCCCGGAGCCGTTCCTCGAGCAGGCGCAGGACGACGCCACCATCGTGGCGATCCGCGAGATGGAGCGCGCCGGCATCGACATCGTGAGCGACGGCGAGATCCGCCGCGAGAGCTACTCCAACCGCTTCGCCACCGCGCTCGACGGCGTCGACATCGCGCGGCCCGCGATGATCACCGACCGCTACGGCAACCAGACCCCGGTGCCGCGGGTGGTGGGGCCGGTGCGCCGGGTGCGGCCGGTGGAGCTGCGCGACATGCAGTTCCTCCGGCGGCACACCGATCGGCCGGCCAAGATGACCCTGCCCGGCCCGTTCACCATGACCCAGCAGGCGCGCAACGAGTTCTATCGCGACGTGGAGTCGCTGGCCATGGACTTCGCGGCGGCGGTGAACCAGGAGGCGCGCGAGCTGGAGGCCGCGGGCGCCGATCTGATCCAGCTCGACGAGCCGTGGCTGCGCAACGACCCGGAGGGGGCCCGGCGCTACGCGGTGCCCGCGATCAACCGGGCGCTGGAGGGCCTCCGCGTGCCCACCGCGCTCCACCTCTGCTTCGGCTACGCGGCGGTCGTGAAGCACCAGAAGCCGACCGGCTACTCGTTCCTCCCCCAGCTCGCCGCAACCACCGCGCAGCAGATCTCCATCGAGGCCGCCCAGCCCCGGCTCGACCTGGGCGTGCTGTCGGACCTGGCGGGCAAGACCATCATCCTGGGCGTGATCGACCTGGGCGATCCCGCGGTCGAGACGGCGGACCAGGTGGCCGAGCGGATCCGCGCCGGCCTCGTCCGGGTGCCCGCGGACCGACTGGTGGCGGCGCCCGACTGCGGCATGAAATACCTGCCGCGGGAGACCGCCTTCGGCAAGCTACGCGCGCTGGTCGACGGCGCCCGCGCCGTCCGCGCCGGCCTCTGAAGGGGTCAGGTCTTACATTCCGACATTTTTCTGGCGCGGGTCGACACCGGCGCTCGCACGAAAATGTCGGAATGTAAGACCTGACCCCGGTGGAAGACCAACCACAGCGGGGAGGGTGAGAATGGAGGGGCTCAGGCAGATTGCAGTCGTCACGCAGGGTGACGGATGGCACCTGGTCGGGCTCGATGATCAGGGGCGCGTCTGGTTCGGGGCAACGCGCCGGACCACGAAGGGGCGAGCCGTCAGCTGGACCTTGATGGATGAAGCCGCCGAGGACACCGGGGCAGTCGCCGCGCCGGGCCCCCAGCCTCCGGAGGCCGGCCCTGGACCGGGGCGGTGGCCATCCCGGCCCCGGACGTGACCTGAGCGGCCCGCGTCAGGCGGGGCCGACGAAGCCGATGTAGGCGCCGCCGGTGTGTGGCGGCGTGACGAGCATGGCCTGCTCGCCGGTGTTGCGCACGCCGCGCTCGGGAGCGGGCAGGCCCTGCGACGCCATCCAGGCGGCCGCCGCGCCCAGGCTGCTGGTCCGGTAGAGCACCTGGAAGGGGCCCGGGCCGCGGCGCGCCAGGGCTTCCGCGGCGGGGCCGGGCTCGACGGGCTGGGCCACCGTGAGGCCGGTCGGCCCCAGATCGAAGACCGCCATGTCGGCCTTGATCACCGCCCCGCGCTGGATCCGGGGCTCGGGCCGCCCGAGCACGCGGGCGTAGTGGCGCGCGCCGGCCGCCACGTCGGGCACCGTGATGTAGACGCGCTCCACGCGCAGCACGCCGTTCGGGTGGTCGCCCGCCTTCGGCACCTGGCGGCGGCGCTCCTCGAGCGGGGTCAGGTGCTGGATGATGAAGATCGGCAGCGCGTCCGCCCCGCCCAGGAAGGCGGCGCGCCAGCGCAGCTCCTGCCCCGCCGGGGTGCGCCGGCCGCCGTCCCGGATCTCGCCGACCTCGACACCGCGCGCCCGCATCGCCGCCACGTCGGCGGCGAGATCGTCGCTCTGCAGCGCGACGATGCGGAAGCCGCCGCCCTCGGCCAGGTACCGCGCGAGGCTCTCGTCGGCGCGGCCCGGCGCGATCGGCGCGCCGGGGCGCAGGCTGAGCACCTCGAGATACTCCTCGCCGGTGAACGCGATCGCGTTGTGGCTCGCGCGGCCGGCGTGCGCGCCGCCCGGATAGATGTTGAAGCCGAGCCGCCGGTAGGCCGCGATGCCCGCGTCCAGATCGGGCACGCAGATCATCACGTGATCGACGCGGGTCAGCACGGGCGTCCTAGCGGGGCCGCGTCCACGCGGGCTCCGCGGTCGAGCCCTCGGCGGCCATCCGCGCGAAGCGGCGCTTCATGGCGTTGACGCGCGCCAGGTAGGCGGCCGCGTCGTGGTCGCCGCAGCGCCGCCCGGGCGGCAGCCGAAAGCCCCGCCGCGCGAACTCGTCGCCGGCGCCCGCGCCACAGAGATGCACCAGGGCGGCCAGATCCTCCTTCTGGCGCAGCGTCGCGGTGACGATGCGGCGCCGCTCCAGGATGCGCGCCACGTCGCGGTCGAGCAGGGCCGAGGTCATCTCCACCGCGTGGCTCGGGAGCACGCGGGTGTAGAGGCTCCGGAACCAGCACCCGTCCTCCAGCACCACGTGGTCGCGCACGCAGTAGCGCCGCGCTTCGCGAAACGTCGGATCGGTGATCTGGTACATGCCGACCGCGCTCGAGGCGGGACGGTAGACGTCGAACGGGTTCCAGGCCACCTGCCAGCGCCAGTAGGTGCGCGCCACCGGGTCGCCCGAGCCCTCCACCTGGGCGAGGGCGGCCAGCAGCTCGGGCGAGATGGTGGCGGTGGAGTGCCGGCGAAACAGCGGCGCGTACTGCCGCCACGTCTCGGGCGGGGACTTGGCCAGCGTGCCGCTCACCGGGAAGAACAGCTCGGTGGGCTTGCGGATCACGTGATAGGTCCAGTTCAGAGCCGACCAGGCCAGCACGAGGATCGTGAGACCGAGCAGGAGCCGGATGGCGAGCGGCGCCGCCCACAGGCGCCGCGCCAGGCGCCGGACACGCCGCGAGCGAAGCGAGCGCAGCGCCCGCCGCACCCGGCCGGCGGGCGCGCGACGCGAAGCGGAGCGGACCACGCGGGTCGCCATGGGTCCCCTCAACTCTACGCGGACCGCCCGCCCAACAAAAAGAGGGTTACCGGAGGCCGACCGCCTCCCGGAACCGCCGCAGGGTCTGGATGTGCTCGCCCGGGCGCTGGAGCCCCATCCCGGCGGTGTGGATGCAGAGGTGGGTGATGCCCCGCATCGCCTGCCACGCCGCCAGCTCCCGCCCCCAGTCCGCGGGCGGGATCTGGTTCAGCGTGATGCGCCCCTCGATGCCGAAGACCTTCGGGTCGCGTCCGCCCTCGCGCACCATCGCGTGCATGCGGTCGACGATCTCCTGCGAGGCCGGGCCCGGGCGGAAATGCGGCATCCAGCCGTCGGCCATGCGGGCCATGCGCTTCTGGACCACCTCGCTCTCGCCGCCCATCCAGACCGGGATCGGCCGCTGCACCGGCAGCGGGTTCAGCCCGGCGTCGGGAATGCGGTGATACGTGCCGTTGAACGTGACCAGCTCCTTCGTCCACAGGGCCCGCATCACCTGCACCTGCTCCTCGATGCGGCGCCCGCGGGTGTGGAAGTCCTCGCCGAGGGCCTCGAACTCCACCGGGTTCCAGCCGACGCCCACGCCCAGGCGCAGGCGGCCGCCCGACAGCACGTCGACGGTCGATGCCTGCTTGGCCACGAGCGCGGTCTGCCGCTGCGGCAGGATCACGATGCCGGTGACGAGGCCGACCCGGCGCGTGGCGGCGGCGAGGAAGCCGAAGAGCACGAACGGCTCGTGGAACGGATGACGATACGTGTACGGCCCCTTCCAGCCGCCCGGCCGCTCCGGGTTGGCGCCCAGCACGTGGTCGAAGACCAGGATGTGGGTGAAGCCCATCTCCTCCACCGCCTCCGCGTAGGCCTTGATGGCCCCGGGATCGTTCCCGATCTCGGTCTGCGGCAGCACGACGCCGATGTGCATGGAGCCCTCCTCAGCGGCCCGGGACGGTGCCGGCGGGCAGCGACTCGATGTGGGCGCAGATGTCGCGCGGGCGGGTGATCCAGACCCGGTCCCGGTGGCCGAGGATGTGCTGGAGCGCCCGGCGCAGCCGGCGGATGCGGTAGGGCCGGCCGAACACGAACGGGTGGAGCGAGATGGGGCACACCAGCGGCTGGCGCGCGGACTGCTCCAGCATCTCGTCGAACTGGTCGGTGATCATGTCCGCGAACTCCTGCGCGGTGTGGTGGTACCAGATGATGCCGCGCGTGTCGTTCACCTCGATCGGGTACGGGATCGAGAGGATGCGGCCCTGGCGCGTCCGGAGCCACACCGGCTGGTCGTCCATGGTCCAGTCCATGACGTAGCGGTAGCCCGCCTCCTGCAGGAGGTCCATGGTCACCGCGCTGTTGGAGAGCCACGGGCTCATCCAGCCCACCGGCCGCGTGCCCTCGTGCCGCTCGATGGTCGCGGTGGCCTCCTCGATCAGGGCCCGCTCGCGCGCCTCGTCGAGGTGGCCCTGCTCCTCGGAGTTGGTGATGCCGTGGCCGAGGATCTCGTCGCCGCGCGCCCGCAGCCGCGCCGGGATGTCGGGCGCGGCCTCGTAGATCGCGGCGTTCATCTGGGCCTCCGCGGGCAGCCCCAGCTCGTCGAGCAGCTCGAAGAGCCGCCAGATCCCGACCCGGTTGCCGTAGTCGCGCCAGGAGTAGACGCTGTGGCTCTGCGCCTGGTCGGGCGGCGCGATCGCGGCGCCCTTCCCCACCCCGAAGCCGAAGGCCTCGATGTTGAGCGCCAGGTACACTGCGAGGCGCCGTCCGCCCGGCCACGAGTAGTCGGGCCGCGTGGTGATGTTGGAGTACTCGTAGCGTCCGTGCGTCGGCAGCATCGGCGGCGCCTCCCGTGCGTGCGGTTGACCGTCCCGGCCCCCAGCCTACGGTATGCGCCCGGCCGCCCGCCACCGGACCGGGCTGGTGATGGGCGACGCCCTCCCCGCTGCCCAGTGGCGAGGGCCGCGGGCGCCGGCGGTCGAGCGGCTCAGTCGGCCGCGTCCCGCCGCGCGATGGCCGCCGCGATCTCCCGGCCCCGCGCCGCGCCCTGCTCCGCGAACTGGCGGCAGAGCCCGGTGTAACGGGCGGGATCCAGCAGGGCCTCCACCTGTGCGGGCGTGAGCCCGCCGCTCACGTGCGGGTCGAGCGCCAGCATCTCCCGGAACGGGCGCGACTGGGTGACGGAAGCCTGCGCCGCCTCGTAGACCGCGTCGTGCGCGCGCTGGCGCCCGATCCGGCGGCCCAGCTCCAGCATCACCGCTTCGGCCATGATGAGCCCGCCCGACAGCTCGAGGTTGTCTCGCATCCGGTCCGGGAACACCTGCAGGCCCTCCGTCAGCACCGCGAGGCGCTCCAGCGTGTCGCCGGTCAGTTCGCAGGCCTGCACCACCGCGCGGCTCATCATGATGCTGGTCGTGCGGTCGGCCTCGTGCTCGGTCTGCATCGCCTCGAGCGCCAGCGGCACCAGCGCGCGGATCTGCGCGGCGGCCGCGACGATGTCCTGCGAGAGCTTGGGGTTGCGCTTCTGGGGCATGGTGCTGCTGCCCACCGTGCCGGGCGGCACCGGCTCCTCGACCTCGCCGAACTCCTGCTTCATGAGCGTGTAGATCTCGCGGCCGATCTTGCTGCAGGTGGCGGCCAGCATCCCGAGCAGCGTCACGTACTCCGCCTGATGGTCGCCGATGGTGCGCGCGGGCAGCGGCATCGGCACCATCCCGAGATGGGCGGCCATCCGCTCCTGGGTCGCGAGCCCGAGCTCGCCGAGGGAGGCGAGGGTGCCGGCGCCGCCGCCCAGCATGGCCACGAACACGCGCCCCTCGCAGCCCTGCAGGCGCTCGGCGTGCCGGCCCAGCTCGTCGATCCACACCGCGACCTTGAAGCCGAATCCCGGGGGCTTCGTAAGTCCGCGAACTTACGGGGTCCCCGGTAGCATTTCGCAGCAAACTGTGGCGTCCGACGCAAGCCAGACGCAAGCGACCTAGCGCAGCCTGAGCTTGTCCCAGCGCGCGAGCGCCGCCTTCCTGGCCCGCTCTCGGCGTCCCTTATCGGTGAGCTTCGCGCTCGCGGCGGGCCCGCCCCTCTTCCCGCCCTTCTTCCCGATCCGGCTAAAGAAGTCGTGAAGTTCCTGGCTCACGCGGATCTTCCCCTTCTTCTTGGCCATGGCGCGAGCCTACCCCAAACCCGCTCCATGAGAAAATGACTTGGGATGGCCAAAGGCAAAAGCGAGGCCGAAGACCCCGAGGCGCAGCCCGATTCTGAAGCGAAGGCGCGTGCGAAGGCGGAACGCCTTGAACGCGAGAAGGAAGACCTCCTTCGCGACATCGCGGCCTCCACGACCAACGATCTCCGCGCCAAGATCGGATACGTCCTGAACCACTACCCCGCGGCCCGCGACTCAGACGTGGCGCTCGCGCACCTCGTCTGGGAGACGTTCTACCCCGAGTACATCGAGGATGGGCAGGTTCGGCTCGAAGACATGTACCGCCTGCCTCGGCAAGGCACGATGTCGCGGACTCGCGCCAAGATCCAGAATGAGTACGGCCTCTTTCAGCCGAGCGCGGAAGTCGCGGGGTTCCGGAAGGGCCTCCGCGAAGACACGGAGAAGGAGGTCGCGGCGGACAAGCCGGGCCCTCCCGTGCTCTCCGTGCATGCGGATGAGAGCGGAAAGAACCAGCGGTTCATGGTAGTCGGCAGCGTATGGGTGGTGGACGTGGGCAGGGAGTGGCGGGTGGTCGACGCCCTCCGGGAATGGAAGCGCGAAGCGGGTGTAACCGGGGAGTTCAAGTTCGCCGATCTGACCAAGGACAAGCTCCCGCTCGCGATCGATTTCGTCAAGAAGGCGATGGAGCATTCCGCACTGCTCGGGTTCAAGGCCTGCGTCCTGGACACCCAGAAGGTGAAGGGAATGGCGAAGGAGGAAGTGCTCTACGGACTCTACTATGAGTTGGCGATGTCGGGGATGGATCACGAGATCAAGGCCGGGAGGGTGGTGCTTCCCCGTTGGCTCTACCTCGTGAAGGATGCGGACGATGGGACCGACGCGCTGCGCCTCCCTGAACTTCAGCGACGTTTGACCGAGCGATGCCGCGAGTACTTCAAGGACAAGGTTCAGGTCGATTCCATCGTCGCGGCCGTGTCCGATGACTCGCTGCTGCTCCAGCTTGCAGATTTGTTTTCGGGGAGCGTCGCCCGCATGTACAACAAGGCCGGGGACAACATGAACCAGAAGGACGAGTTCGCTGCGTTCTTTCAGACCATCGCGGGATTCGAATTCGTCGCGAAGGCCGAGGACGAGGGCGAGTTCGTATATCTGCGGCGCCTGCTGTAAGTAGAGGAGCGCCCACCCGGCGGAGTAAGCACTCCCCGCACTCCCCGCCGCGAGTCTTTAGCGTCGTATCCAGCCATGCGGCTCGCCCACCAGATGCAGCGGCCGATCGGCTTGTAGACGATCGGCGGCGGTCGCGACGCCATGCGATCCTCCCTCAGTCGTCGGCCCTTCCGTACCACGTGAGCCACGCGACCTTGACGATGCGCCCGCCCGCCGCGCGGACGGTCAGATAGGAGTGCTCGTGCCCGTTCGGAATATAGACCGAGAATTTATCCCGCTTCGGGTCGAGGATGATCGCGACCTCAGGGACGAAAAACTCGTCGACCGCCATGCTCGCCGGGAAGAACTCAAACCACTCACTGATCCCGTCCTCCCGATCATAGGCGGAGTGCAGTTGAATGCGACCGAACCGCCCAACGTACTCGGTATAGTGGTGGTGAGAATCCTCGGTGACATAGCGCGATGGTCGGTCTTTGACGGTCTCCTCAAACTCGAAATGATGCTCAGGATTGTAACCCTCGAAGAACTCCGCGCGGATCAGGGCCCGCGTCCCGACCGACATCTTGGGTACGAGGCGGTAGTCGCCGCCTTGTAGGCGAGCCGACGCGAGCAGCGGTCCTGGGTCTAGCTCGCCGGGTCGGACCCACCAGACGCGAACCGCCAGAGCGGCGACTACCGCCAACCCGATGAGCCATCCCGCCCAAGCTCGACGCGGAGCAGACATCGCCCGGCAGTATCACCCGATCCCTGGCACCCTGGGCGCTTTTCGTGCCCCTACTGCGTCACGTGCCCTCGGCGGGACCTCATCCGAGCGCCGCATGTGCGCTAGGTCCCGGCATTCTTCCGCGCCTCCCACGTCGCCACGAGAAAAGACGTCATCGACCCTGCAAGATTCACTGCGAGTTGAGCGTGTCTCGGCGCGGGTCGCACGCGCGACCGCCCCCCACCGTGAGCGTCCCCCAAGCGGTTCCGTAGTGCTGCTAATCCCTCGACAACAGATGTGCACCCACCAAGGATTTGCTTAAACACCTGAGCCGTGTGTTGACTTGGGGCGATATTTAACGACTCCGAGGTGAGTCGGTACAACTTCGGCAGATCAGCAGCGTCGTCGTAGCGTACCGCAAGGTCGTCGAGGATATGTTTGCAGACGGTTTCAAGAAGACCGCGAGCAGAAGTGATCGCGCCCTCCGGATCGGAGATGCGGCGTTCGAGGGCTCGTTGCCAGACGGTCTGGACTGACTCCGGACTTAACCTCGATAGCACTTGCTGATCAGACGGCAGAAGAGGGGCGTTCGTCCTCGCTTCCACACTTTCGATGAGTGGACGAAATTCCTCCCAGATGTACTCTCTTCGCTCGGCATATGAGCGAAGCCGAAACTTAATAAACTGCCAAAATTGAGCGAGATTCCGGCAGGTGTGCACGAAACGAGGAAGCCCCGTCCCTGTCAATGGATTGTTTAGAAGCTCTCGCCGCAGCTCCTCATAGTCGCCATAGTCGCCGCCGCCACCGGTGGCGTGCGACACAAGCAGGTTCTGGAGGGCCTCTACCTTCGCTACAAGCGGATCAGGCAAGGGCACGCGGGCTTCCGCTCAACGAGCTAGAGTGTCGATGTAGTGTAGTAGCGTCCGAACCGCGTTGATGACCAGCATTGCCTCGGGTTCGGCCAAGAGCGACTCATTCGGATGAGCTAGGGTCGCTCGGTTACGCAGCGGATTGAGAGCGTCGACTATAGTAGCCAGCGCTTGGGCAATGCGATGCGGGTGCCTTTTGTCCTCACCATCGAACGCGGGGTGCCGCTCGCGGATTGCCTTGAATAGCTGGGTGACGCCCGGATCATCGCCGACCACTTCAATGTCCGCCCTCTTACAAACCGCCAGCAAGAAGCCATGAAATGCCGTGTGGACACGGTCCACGCCACTCGTCGCTCCCCGCGACGCGATCAATTGCTCCGCGTCCGCTAGCGCCTGTTCGACCGCGTCCGACGTTATCTGCGGAGAACTGGACGAGACCGGCGCTGGCCCGTCTTTCTTGTCGAGGGCTAGAGCGACGAAGCGCACGTATGGACCGATCTCCGACAGGGTCTCGGCGAGAGTCCGAAACGCTGCTTTTGCGGCCGGGTCTCGCTCGCGTTCCGCCAAGTCAACGTACTGGTGCATGGCAGCGGACAGGTAAAGGACGCTGAACTCGTCACCAAAGGAATTCGTACCATCATGGAGTTGAAACGGGATCGTCTCCAATAGTGTCGCAGCGCCGTCTTCGCGCCGCGCTCGTAAGAGCCGCACAGCCGCGTTGCGCAGTTCCGTCCACTTATCGCGGTCGAGGGTTTCGCCAAGAAGTTGAATCTCTCCCGAGCCGCTAGCCCTGTAGAGACTGATCAAGGCACTCCTCGATGGAGCCTAGCGGCTTGAGCCCGCCACCTGGGCCGCGACCGCCTCTACGGAAGTATGGAAGAAATTGACCCGGTTTTCGCTTACAAAGCTAAAGAACATGACTAGGTCAGTGCCCTGGACATGATGGCTCTGCCCGGCCCACGGGTCCCCACCGCTACGGATGCGCATCTCTTGGATCGCTTCTCGAATCGCTTCGTCTGAACCGAGGTTCTGGAGCCCGAGTTCAGCTAGCGCGTGCGGGCCACTGTCGATGTGGCCGCGGGCCATTCGGACGTATTCGTCGGCTACCCGCGAGGTCATCTCGCGGCGCTGTCTCGCGGCTTCAAGAGCGAGTTCGTGCGTTCGCTGTTCTCGGGCAAGCCGCAACTCATGTTCTCGACGTTCGCCTTCCTGCCGTCGCCCGTGGCGGACACCCGCGTAGTACAGGATCACCGACACGAGAATGGCCGCGACACTGATCAGGAGTTCCATGCCTGCTGAAGCGTATCCCCAATTGATGGGACGTAAGCGACGTTTTATGTCGTTACTGTTATTTATAGCGTACGCCCTCAACCGTTCGGCGCGGGTGAGACCGTCATTCCGAGACCTCGGCGGGTCCGGCCTCGTCGACGGCGGCCACGATCGCGTCCACCAGCGGCGCTCCGCGGAAGATCCACTCGTCGGGTCCGCGGAAGTGCTGGGCGACCACCTGGCGGACGATACGGAGCACCTGCTCGACCTCAGGGGTGCGTTCCATGGCCCGTCCCTCCTGGGCGACCATGGTACCGCGCTAGTCGGCTCGACCATCGCAGCTTCGCCCGTGGGCTTGGGGCACCTACCAGTGCACGCCGGTCGCCACGGCCTAGGCTCAGGCGTCGGCGCTCAGGAAATTACTCCACCTCCACCACGGTGAGACCCCGAGCTTCGGCGCGCTGTCGCTGAGCGTCGACGTCGGCCTGCTCTTGGAGGACGACGTAGTCGTAGCCCGCGGCGTGCCGGACGTTAGACCCGAACGGCGCAATCCAGCGCTTGGCCCGGTCCGAGAGCGCCCGGAACTCCCACGTGCCCAGGGTGTCGTCCGACCGGATCTCGATGTCAGGGGCGACCGTCACGCCGCCCTCGGCGATCAGGACCAAGCGCGTGCCTGCGGCCTTGATCGTGGCCGCCGCATCCCACCCCTGTAGCTTCGCGACGATGTCGGCGGCCGGGTGGTCGTCCAGGAAGCTGCGGTCGACCAGCACGCGGTGGGCGAGCGCAGTCCCTCGACGAATGCTGTAGGAGCGGGGGTCCTGGTCGAAGTCACCTATATCGAGGACCTCGTGGCCGGGGAACGTCTGCTTGAGGTACTCGCGCACGACCCCGATGTTCTCCTCGCGCCTGCGCCTGTCCGTCGGCATCGTGCTGGCCCTCCTCTCGCGAGCACGGTAGGACCGCCTTCGAGGGAAGGTCAACCGAAAGCTGCCCTTACTGCGCAGGCCGGGCGCGCCTTGCGTCGAAAAATGTCCGGCGTTACGGTGGACCGCATGGACTTCGAGACCCTCCGCGAGGACCTGCTCGACCTGCACTACCGGCTCCACCATGAGGGCGAGGTCGCGCGGGCGCGCGTCGACGCCATCATGGCCGTGGTCGCGCGGCACCTGGAGCCGGAGCCCGAGGTGGCGTCATGACCGACACCGAGTACCGCGCTCTCGTCGAGGCAGACGTGGTCTTCTTGTGCGACGGCATCGAGTTCGAGATCGTTGAGTTAATTCCCGAGCCTGACGAGTAGGGCGATCAAATCACCGCTCACGCCCGGCTGGGCTCACATCGCCATTTAACCGGCCCGGGGCCTAGCGGGGTGGCACGCAGCACGACGCCTCGACCAGGTCACCGGTCGGGGCGTTTCGCGTTCACAGGTCGACCGCCTCGAAGCGGAACGCGCCCGACTTGCCGCAGCGCCAGCGGACGTCGACGCTCGCGGCGTACCGCAGATCGTGGCCGACCGCGGCATGGGCGCGCAGGCGCAGGATGCAGGCGGAGGGACCCGTCGCCTCGGTGGCCCAGTCGCAGCCCGGGATCTCACAGGCGAGGCGGATCACGCGCGTCTGTCGCGACGTCCCGAGCGGGACCTGCCGCGGCGCTCGACGGTCGACCGGCTGGCCCGCGAGCCCGAGCGACCCGGTCTGGGGCTCGACCTCGACGTCGGCCCGCGCGTGCAGGCGCTCCAGTTCCTGCGAGCGATCCATGCGACGACGACGGCTCATCGTCCCCCTCCTCGACACCGCGTGCAGACGTAGGGCACGTCTGGGCTCGGACGCATGAAGGGCCACCGCTCCCCGCCGCAGCGCGAGCAGATCACGGGCGGGCGCTGTCGCGCAGCCTCGGCTCTCGCGTCGAGGCGTCGCTGCTTCGCCTGGCGGACGTAGTCCAGGTTCATGCGCGCGGCTCGTCGGGCTCGACCAGGCCCGGGTCCAGGCCGAGGTCCTGGGGCGTCACGTGCCCGAGCTTGCCACGCTTGCACATGATCTCGACCAGCACCTCGACCCAGACGGGCGGGATGACCAGGTCGTCGACGATCAGACTGCCGCGGATCTCGTGCTCGCGGCCGCAGGCGTCGCAGGTCATGGCAGGCCGAGCCCCCAGGCGACGCAGCGCGGCCGGTCCTGGTCGAATCGCTCGACGACATGCTGCCGACGCTGCTCGTCGGTCGAGATGGCGCGGCCGCAGCCTCCGCACTTCACCGGGCTCGACGTCGCGGGCACGTGCAGCGTCCCGAGCGGGAGCATGAACTGGGCGAGGCCCGGCTGGGCGCGATGCTGGCGCAGGCGCTCCAGGTCGACCCGGGCCAGGGCTCGACGGGCAAGCTCGGCCGCGGGGTCAGGCTCGGCGACCGGGTCGAGCTTCACGGGCTCGACGGCCGGAGTCTGGTCCTGGTGGACCTGGGAGGCGACGCGCTCGCCCCACCGGCCGGTCTGGGCATACGTGGTCGTGCGGCTCGGGATCTCGCGTCCTGGGGCAAGCTCGGCCCGCTGGGCGGGCTCGTGGGGCTCGACGGTCAGGTCCTGGGATGCCGGAGCCGGTCCGGCAGGCTCGGGCACGCTCCAGGAGGCGCGAGAAGGCCCCGCGCTGCCTCCAGGTGCCACGATCTCGCCTCGGACCTTGCTCTGGTAGCCAGGCGCGTACAGGACGCCTCCCGGGCCAGGGATCAGGTCGCTCAGGCTGATCGGCGCAAGCTCCGCGCAAGCTCGGGCGCTCGGGATCGATGATTTCCCTGCAGATTCAAGCACTTCAGGCGCACTCGACGCCTTGACCTCCAAGGTCGCGGCGTCAGACGCTCGAAGCTCGCGGGCGGCTCGGCGTCGAGCTTCGCGCTCCAGGGCCACACGGCGGGCCGTCTCCGAGGTGAACGCCTTCCCGCGCGGACGTCGACGCGCTCGGGCGTGCGGCTGGGGCTCGTCGCCGCTCACGCTACGGTTCGCCGGGATCGTGGACACGCTACCGCTCCTGCGCTTTGCGTGCTCGCGGACGTCCACCCTTCACGCCATGGCGTGCTCCGAGGTGTCCGTAGCGTGCGCCTCGTGGACCGTTGAGCCGTGCTGCGGCCATCTTCGCTGGGGAGGTCCGTCGTCCGGCTCGGGCTCCCGTGACTCGGGTGAACCGGGAGAGGATCTGGGCCATGACGCCTCCGGTCGGCTTCCACTCCTTCCAGCGGGGCCACCATCGGCCGGTGATCGGGTTCCGTCCCTGCAGGGCTTCGCTCTGGAGCCGATGCAAGGGCCAGCCCGCTCGGATGCGTCGGGCTTCACTGGACAGGCTCATGGGCTCACCGCTTCGGCATCAGGTCGCTGAGGTCGTCGCTCGGGGCGTCCGTCGGCTCGGTCGTCGGTGTGGGGTCCTGCTGGACCGGGATCTCGACGTCGGGGCTCAGGAACACGAGCCCGGCGACGGAGCCCGACGCGCTGGCGATCGGGCGGGTCGGCGTGGCGTCCAGGCCCGAGACGCGGCGGCAGAGGCGCATCAGGACCGCGCGCTCGTGCTTGGGCATGCGGCGGATCGCCTCGCGCTCGGCAGCGTCCTGGGCTTCGAGGGTCGGCGTCAGGCCGAGCTTCATCGCCAGGGCCAGTTCGTTCGGGCGACAGGTCCCGGCCAGGATGCGGGCGCGCAGGCCCGTCCGATACTCTTCGCTCTGGAAGATCTCGGCCAGCCATTCGGTCGCGGTCGTGGCACTCATCGCGTCACCGGGAAGCGTCGGCCCATCCGGCGGGGCGGCTTCTGCAGTTCGTGGGCGTAGGGATCGGGGCGCGCCCAGAAGCGGTCGGGATCGGTCCCGCCCTGGCTCAGGTCGCCCATGGACGTCTCGGGCTCCCGCGGTCCGATGCCGCGCGGGATCAGGCTCACGCGGTCGCGCATCGGGACGGGCGGCTTGATCGGCGTCGGCTCGGCCGGGAGCACCGGCACGTCGATCTCGACGGGCAGGATGCGGGCGAGGTGCGCCTCGATGCGCTCCAGGGCTTCGAGGATCTTCAGGTCGGTGCGCTGGCTCATCGGGGCTTCTCCAATTCGTACTTCCAGGTCTCGGCGGCACGCATCGCCTCATCATCGGTCGCGAAGACGGGCAGCGAGAGCTTGCGGCGGAATCGCTGCGGGGCGACACAGAGCATGACACCCGCCTGCCATCGCTTCGCGCTCGGGTCGAGGAGTGCGAACACGTAGCTCGCCAGGCCCGCCCGTATCTGCTCCTGCTGCGTCCGCTGGTCGAGCTTTGCGACCTGGCGGCGGGCCGAGGCGTAGAGCCTGAACACCGCGCGACGGCCGCGCGGGCGCTCTTCGTCGGTGTCGACCGTCGTGTCGACGGCCAGGTCAGCGACCAGCGATTCGTTCTCGTTCATGAGATCGGCTCCTCGATGATCTCGGCAATGCGATTGTTCTCGTCGCGGACCACGCGCTTGCGGACGCCGCGCTTCGTGGCGGTCTTCGCGACCGGCTCTTCGGTCACGCGCGTCGTGATGGCGTCGAGGACCTGGGCGTGCTTCTGCAGCGTCCGCTGCGTCTGGTCTTCGAGGTCGGCGACGGCCGAGCGCAGCACCGTTTCGAGCTTGCCGATGGTGACCGACTTGCGCTCGATCTCGCGGCTCAGGCTCGCGACCTGGTCGAGCACGCGCTCGATCTCTTCGGTCGCCCCCTTCTCCATCAGGCGGAGGCGTTCCTTCATCTCGGCGACCGCGGCGTGCATCTGCGCAGCAAGTCCGTTGAACGCGCGCTGGCGCTGAAGCTCGGCCCAGTCGGCGTCGCGCTTCGCCTTGTCCGCCTCGAACTCGGCGTCCCGCTCGGCTCTAGTCGCCATCGGCGTGCTCCTTCGGATCGCGTCGCAGCGTCCACCGCGAGCGACGGCCCTGCACCCAGACGGTACCCGCCTTGCGGTACGTCACGAGCCCGCGGTCCTGGAGCAGTCGCGCGAGCCCGTCTTCGCTCGTCCCGAGGCGCGCCGCGAGTGCGTCGACACGCATGGCCGAGAAGTTCTTCAGGGCATCGAGGAGCTTGACCTTCTGCTCGTCGTTCACGATCTCGCCTCAGGAAAATATCGCGAGGCCGGAATGGCGCATAGGAGGCATACCATCCGCTCCGCCCCGATGGCGGCGAGTCTTCCCAGGCCCACCCCGCGAAGAAAAATCCCCGGGACAGGCGACGGAAGCAAGGCTACCGTCGAGGGTCCCACGCGACCCGATTGCCGCGCGCCCGGCTAGGGCATCCCGGAGAAAACGAAGTGGACGTCGAGAAGGCAGACGCATGGACACGTCCGCCGGTCGCGCCAGGAGCACGCTCGACGTCCACATGGTTGACCTCAGTCCCGCACCATCGGCTGGCGAGGGGAATCGATGCTGATGCGGCTCTTGCGGCGCTCCGAGTAGATCGGCCGACCGTCGAGGCGTCCGCCGGTCTTGCGCGCCCGCTTCGCATCGTCGTCGTCCTCGTCGGCATCCTCGTCCTTCCGAGCGATGCCCCGAGCCTTCCGCTCGTCCTCGTCCATCTCGTCGTCTTCCTCGGCGTCTTCGTCCTTCGCGTGCTGGCCCTTCACCGCCAGCTTCGCCTTGCACGTCGCGCACCTACCGGAGTCGGGTGCGTCGCCGAGGGTCGTCTCGTGGCCGTTCTTGCAGACCAGTTCGGTCGCGGCCATCTTCATGATCACCGAGCCGATGCTGGGGCCGGTCAGCGCGCGGCCGAGTCCTTCGTTGTCCTTCCGTACGTCCTGGCCGTTGAGCCAGACGCTGGCAATCTTCTTCATCTCGTCTCTCCCTCTTCGCTTCTGGCTCTACAACTGCTCGCCGTGACCGCTGGCGTTGCTCTTGTCTTCCAGGACCGAGCGGAACGTGCCCTTCTTCACCGTGTCCGCGGCCTTGACCACGTAGCTGCCGGGCTCGCGTCCGCCCACGAGACCAGGCGTCGCGGGACGGAACGTCCCCGCGGGAGCGATGCCAGACTCGCCACGCTCGCCCGGGAACTTCGCTTCGTCGCGTCGGTCGACATTGGGCTCATCGAAGACGTAGTGACCGGGCGTCCGATTGCTGCCGACGAAATCGCCGTTGTCGACGATCTCCTGGCCCCCGATGTACTTCGGAGCCTGCCCGTGCAGGAACGCATCGGGTCCCGAGACCTGGGTCCCGCTGATGTCGGAGTAGGTCCGCGTCATGTTCGGGTTCTGGAGCACGCGCTGGCTCAGGATGCGCGCGTCGCCGACACGGATGCTCTCCGCGGCCATCGGCTGGCGGTCGTCCGCGGTCAGGCTCTCGCGGGTCGCCGACATGTCTCCGGTGATGTCCTTCCGCACCTCGAATCCGGCCTCGGCCAGGACTCGGGCGTTCTGTTCGTCGATCTGTCGCTGGTTCATCTCGTTCTCCTCGTCTTCGCTTCTGGTGCTACTGGTCCTGCAGATATTCGACGGCGTCGTCCGCGGTCTCGCCGGTCACGACCTGGCCATCCCATCCCGAGCGGATCGCCCACTCGCCACTCTCGTGGATCAGGGCCTCGCTCTTCGTCTCGTCGTTCACGAGATGCATCAGCCCCTGGTCGTCGACGCCGACGTCCGCGAAGCCTGCGGCCTTGAGCACCTTGCTCACCGACTTCGACGGTGCGTCGCTCACGACGGCCGGAGCCCGCGGGCGCTTCTTCGAGCTTGCGAGTGCGCGGTCCTCGTCGAGGTGCGGCTCGTCCGGGTCCGCCCCGACGGGATTCTTCGCCTTCTTCGGTCGACTCGGATCGGCGTCCCCGCTTAGGCCGGGCGCGACCTCGGTCCCCTTCTCCTGGCGAGCGCGAGCCTGTCGTGCGGCTTCCCATTCGACGTTCTTGTCGAGGTAGCCGTACTTCACGAGCGGGCGCGTGGCCGCGATGGCGATCCGATTCACGAGGACCTTCGCCAGTTCACCGACGTTCGCGGCCCCCTCGGCGCTCTTCGCGATGGGGCTCGCGAGTGCAGCCTGCATGACCTGGGACGCGACGATGGTCGCTTCCTGGAGCGCCTGGCGGCTCTTCATGATCGCGATCTCGTCGGTCGTGTAGTGGTACACGAACGTCCGATACGCGAGCTTCTTCTTGCCCGGCTGCTCGGGATCGTCTACGTACTCTTCGGCGACCAGTTCCTCGCGCATGCTCTCAGACCTCTTCGACCGTGAGCAGTCCGTGCTTCATCGAGCGGCGCGCGGCGTCTTCCACGAGGGCGCGGAAGCGATGCGTGTCGACGGGCAGGTTCAGCGGGGGCGTGGTCGCGCGACTCGCGATGCCTGCGGCGCGCTCGAACTCGTGCATCACGATCTGGCAGACGCGGTGCCAGTCGCCCCAGACGAAGCCGCGCAGCGTCGGGTCGTTCGCGCGCTCGGGATAGGCGTTGACGCGCAGCCCGGCGAAGATCAGTCCGACGGCGGGGGCCATCGGTCCCATGCGGAAGATGGTCTCGCGCTCCTTGCGGAGGCGAAGCTCTTCGCGATTCGCGGCG
>Ga0070741_10003580_pt1 | contig 38198 bp, 28 predicted proteins | sample Coa_R1_4_FD_66440 | JGI IMG/M metagenome (GOLD analysis project Ga0070741, IMG submission 66440) | Surface soil microbial communities from Centralia Pennsylvania, which are recovering from an underground coalmine fire - Coalmine... | ecosystem: Environmental > Terrestrial > Soil > Unclassified ... | reverse complement strand
TGCCACATGGTGCTGGCGCTGAAGCCGTTTGGATGCATGCCCTCCACGCAGTCCGACGGTGCGCAATCGGCGGTTGCGAATGCGTTCAAAGACATGATCTTCCTGCCTATCGAGACCTCGGGCGAAGGCGAGATCAACGCGCACAGCCGCGTGCAGATGGCGCTCGGCGAGGCCAAGGTCAAAGCACGCCTGGAGTTCGAGCAGGCGCTGCAATCAACCGGCAAGTCGCTCGATGAGATCAAGAGCTACGTCGCCGATCATCCCGAGCTGCGGCAGTTGTTCTATCCCATGCCGCATCGCGAAGGCGTGACGGGAACGGCGGCGAATTTCGTGCTGCACGTGAACGATCTGATCAACGGCAGAAAGAAACTGGTTCGCGTGCCGATCCAGGCGAGAGTGCTGGCGGTGGCTTCTTAGGATTTCTTTCGGCCGTGTCATTCCGAACGAAGTGAGGAATCCCTACATCTTCCCATCATGATCGGGCAGCGGGGATTCCATGGAGATACGAACTGGAGCGACGAGTGAGGAATCGGGTGATCGGGTCATCCGGTCATCGGGTGAAGTAAAAACCCGACGTGGAGCCGGCCGCCTCCGACGGGGTGTTCGTCGGGGTACCCGGGCATCGGCAGCACTGCGAGGCAAAAGGGATGAAGCGCGTTGGCAACGCGAGCGAAGCGAAGCCCAAAGCGCCGTAGGCGCGACATATGGATAGCCCAGCACGTAAGTGCTGGGTCCGGAAGAGAGGAGACCGAGCCCCGTAGGGGCGGCACTCTTAATCATCGTGACGTCGTCGATCTCGTGAAATCCTGATTCTCAAATCACGAAATCACCCAATCGCGAAATCACGAAATGAAAACACCCGGGCGAGGGCGCCCGGCTCCACGTTGAATTGTGGGAGGTTCTGGTGTCTGGAGATCACTCGAACGGCTGCTGCGGAAGCAAAGGCGCCATCAAACTCGACGTAAAACTGGGCGAGCTGGTCGCCACTCTCCCGCGTCCCAAACCCAAACCGCGCCCGAACCCTGTCCCAAACGGGGAAGCGAAACTGACGTACTACGTCGGCGTCGATGTCGGCTCGACTACGGTAAAGGCCGTCATCGTCGATGCCGGCACCGATCAGATCCTCTGGCAGGATTATCAACGCCACGAGACTAAACAACCGGAGAAGGTGCTGGAATTCCTGAACCGGATGCAGGCCGAAGCCGGCATAGCGACAAACAATTGCCGCATGTTCATCACCGGCTCCGGCGGAAGCACGATCGCGCCGCTGATCGGCGCAAAATTTGTCCAGGAAGTTACCGCTGTCTCACTCGCAGTCGAAAAGCTTCATCCCGAAGTTAATTCCGTAATCGAGCTTGGCGGTCAAGACGCCAAGATCATTGTCTTCAAAGAAGACGAAGCCAGCGGACGCAAAAAGAAGATTCCGTCGATGAACGATAAATGCGCCGGCGGCACAGGCGCAGTGATCGACAAGATCAATGCCAAACTCAAGATTCCAGCCGACGAGCTCTGTAACCAGGGCTATCACGGAATCAAGCTTCATCCGGTCGCGGGCAAATGCGGTGTGTTCGCGGAAACCGACATTAACGGCCTGCAAAAACAGGCGGTGCCATCGGATCAGCTAATGGCATCGTTGTTCGACGCCATCGTTCTTCAGAACCTCTCGGTCTTGACACGCGGACATACTCTGCGTCCTCACGTCCTTCTCCTCGGTGGACCAAACTGTTTCATAAAGGGAATGCGCGAAGCCTGGCAGCATAACATTCCGAAAACGTGGGAAGAACGCAAAGTCCCAATTCCCGAAGGGATGACTCCCGATCAGCTCATTAAAACGCCGGAGAACGCACAGTACTTCGCTGCGCTCGGCGCCGTCGAGTTCGGCAAAGACGAAGATCCTGACGTGGGCTGGTATCTCGGCACTGCGAAGCTCGAACATTACATCGATGTCGGGCGACTGGAAGAGAAGGCTCAGTCCGGTGCCGCGGGACTCAGTACCTCCGACCAAGAGCTTGCCGAGTTCAAGAAGCAGTACACAATTCCGCGCTTTAACGCGGCGAGGTTCACTCCGGGAACGGTGGTGCGCGGCTTTGTCGGTGTAGACGGCGGATCAACTTCGACCAAAGCCGTCCTCATGTCCGAAGAAGGCGAGCTGCTTTGCAAGGCTTATCAGCTCTCCAACGGCAATCCGATGCAGGACACTATCGATATGTTCCGCTCCCTGCGCCAGCAGGTGGAAGCGCAGGGCGCGACCCTGGAAGTGCTAGGCGTAGGAACAACCGGATATGCCAAGGACATTCTGAAGGAGACCTTGCACGCCGATGTGGCGCTAGTCGAAACCGTCGCGCATACGGAGTCGGCGATGCGTTTTTATGACGATCCGCACTGCATCGTTGATGTTGGCGGACAGGACATCAAACTCATCGTCCTCAAAGATGGCCGCGTAAAAGACTTCAAGCTCAACACCCAGTGCTCAGCCGGAAACGGATATTTTCTCCAATCCACGGCAGAGACGCTGGGAATCAAAGTAGACGAGTACGCCGACATTGCCTTCTCTGCGAACCAAATGCCTGTCTTCGGCTACGGATGCGCAGTTTTCATGCAGTCGGACATCGTGAACTTCCAGCGCCAGGGCTGGGCTGCGAAGGAGATTCTCGCCGGTCTAGCCGCAGTGCTGCCGAAAAATATCTTCTTGTACGTGGCCAGCATTCCCAATTTGGCAAAGCTTGGGCACCGCTTCATTCTCCAGGGCGGCACGCAGAAGAACCTTGCTGCAGTGAAGTCGGAGGTCGATTTCATCAGATCCCATTTCCGCAGCGACGCGATAGAGCCTGAAGTCATCGTGCACGAGCACTGCGGCGAATCAGGGGCTATCGGCGCTGCGGTCGAGGCAATGCGCCTTTATCGCAACGGCCACAAAACCGAGTTCATCGGCATCGAAGCGGTGGAGAAGATCAGCTACCGCACCACGCGCAACGAGAACACCCGCTGCTATTTCTGCAAAAACAACTGCCTGCGCACCTTCATCGACGTGCAGACCGGCGACACAGCGAACTGGAAAGCGCCGGTATTCAAGTCAAAGGTTCCCCTAAAGGCCGGCGAACAGCGCCTGATCATCTCAACCTGCGAAAAGGGCCAGGTTGAAGATGTGAAGGACATGCGCGGAATCAAAGCCGGCCTCGACGCTTTGAAGGAAGCCAATCCCAATTACGTCGAGATTGCAGCCAGCAGCGTGTGGCGCTCGCAGTCACCGCCGAAAATCGCTGATCCGATTCCGAGCAGCAAGTGGACGTTCAACAAAGAAGTGAAGCAGCGCGCGGAGCTGATGAAGAAGCGGGCGACATTCCGTGTCGGCATGCCCAAGGTGCTGAACATGTACGTGTATGCGCCGCTGTTCAGCGCGTATCTCGAATCGCTCGGCCTCGAGCCGGAGAACATCATTTACTCCGATTACACCAATCGCGATATGTACAAGGCCGGCGCGGGACGTGGAGCCATCGATCCTTGCTTTCCGTCAAAAATCGGCATTCCTCACGTGTACAACCTGATCTTCGTGAAGCATGCCAAGAAGCCGCTCAACGCCATCTTCTTCCCCATGATCGACGTGCTCACCACTCACCTGAAGTGCACGACCGGCTCGAATGCCTGTCCGACGGTCACCGCCACTCCCGACGCGGTGAAGGCTGCGTTTACAAAAGAGACGAATGTCTTCGCCGACAACGGAATCGTCTATCTCGATCCCATTGTGAACCTCGCCGACCGCAAGCTGTTCGCTCTGCAGATGTACCGCGCATGGGCTCCGGTGCTTGGCGTTTCGGAAGAGGAGAACGATCGCGCGATCGAAGTGGCATTCAAAGCGCAAGAAGACTACGACGCCAACCTGCGCAAGCGCGCGCGTGAGACGCTGGAAATGCTCGAGCGCGAGAACCGCATCGGCATCGTGATGCTCGGTCGTCCATATCATCACGATCCCGGCGTAAATCACGAGATCATGGATGAATTCCAGAAGCTCGGCTATCCGATCTTCTCGCAGAACACGCTGCCGATCGACGAAGACATTCTCGACCGGCTGTTCGGCGATGAGGTGCGCGCAGGCGTGATCAAAGATCCGCTCGATATCAGCGATGTCTGGAAGAATGCATATTCCGCCAGCACCAACCACAAAATCTGGGCGGCGAAGTTCACTGCTCGCCATCCGAACCTGGTTGCGTTGGAGATTTCGAATTTCAAGTGCGGGCACGATGCTCCGATCTATACCGTGATCGAAGACATCATCGAGAACTCGGGCACTCCGTATTTTGCATTCAAAGACCTCGATGAGAACAAGCCGACTGGATCGATCAGGATTCGCGTGGAGACCATTGATTATTTCCTGCGGCGTTATCGCGAAGACATGATCAAGAAGCGCGAAGCGGTGAATAACATCGACGCACAACTAGCCGAATACGAGCGGAAACTGCGGGAAGAGCTGCTGGCGCAACAGTCGCAGCAGTATGAGCAATCGTCGCAGCAGTACGAGGGAGTTGGGGCGGATTAAGACAGAGGTCAACGTGGAGCCGGCCGCCCTCGGCCGGGTTTTCTGCATTTCGCGATTTCGGGATTCGAACTCACGAGTCTCACAAGATCGACGAGATTTCGACCATTGAGAGTGCCGCCCCTTCGGGGCTCAGTTTCCTGCACACCTTTACCCAGCACTTACGTGCTGGGCTACCCATATGCCGCGCCTACGGCGCTTTGGGCGTCGCTTCGCTCGCTTGAAAGTGTTTGACTCCATCGCTTCGCTCGCTTCGCTCGCCTGAAACTCTTTGAGTCCATCCCGTCAATTCAGTTTTGTCTCTCGATGCGATGAATTCGGCGTTCTCTATCGGTTACGAGCAATTCAGTTCTCTCTTTAGTAACGAAACGAAGGTTCATCGTACCGTTGTAAATGGTCTGGGCTGTAGTAGATTTCACGGCATGGACAAGAAAACGAAAAGTGTCGTTCCCGAAACGACTCTAAATGGCCGTTCGCACTGTCAGGGATTCGGTGCCAAATTGGTACTGGCGTGCTGCGTAGTCTTCATCTGTTTCTGCGCTTCCGTTCCAGCGTTCGCTCAGTACGGGCTTACTTGCGCCTCCGAAGATGGCCACCGTCATTACTGCGCCGCTGACACACGCGGCGGCGTGACGATGCAGCGCCAGCACAGCAAATCAGCGTGCGTGCAGGGCGCAAGCTGGGGATTCGATCAGCAAGGCGTGTGGGTCGACCACGGTTGCCGTGCGGATTTCATCATCAATACGCGTCAGGTGGAAGGTCCTGGGAACAACGATCGTGATCACTTCCACGGCCATGATGCTGATCACGATCGCGAGGGCGATCGAGACCACGACCGGGATCGCGACTTCGATCGCGACCGAGATCACCATGATCGCGATTGGGATCGCGATCGCCGGCAGGAAGAAAGCCTGCAGCTAACCTGCTCTTCCGAAGATGGCCGTCGCCACTACTGCCAGAGCGACATTCAGGGAACTGCTACTCTCCTGCGCCAGCGCAGCGGTTCACCCTGCCGCGAGGGATACAGCTGGGGCAACGATCGGAATGGTATATGGGTTGACCATGGCTGCCGTGCCGATTTTGCGCTTAAAGGTCGCCGCACCGCATTTGTCGGCAATCCCAATCCGGGATACGTCGGAAGTCTAAAGTGCTCTTCCGATTTCGGCACGCGCCAGTACTGTGGAATCGAGACTCGCGGCCGCGTTCGCATTGCGCGACAGATCAGCGAATCGGCGTGCAGGCTCGGATATAGCTGGGGCTACGACGCGAATGGCGTGTGGGTCGACCATGGTTGCCGCGCCGAGTTTCAGATCGGGAATTAGCGTTCGGCTATACGATCGAGCGCCGAAGGGCGGCATCGTACTAGCTGCCGCTGCTTCGGCGCTCACCTATTTTGGATGCGTTTGCGTTTAGACCGCACAACCGCACCGTACGGCCCTCAAACACTACCCTTTCGCTGCAGCTAATTCTGCGTCGAGATCAGGATGCTTCAGGTGGAAACCGGTAGCGTCTTGATACGCCTTCGCAAACGCCAGCAGCTTCGCCTCGCCATAGAGCTGACCAAGGAAGGTCAGGCTCACGGGAGTTCCCGGACCGCCGATCCCATCATCCTCACCATTGTCGTTGCGCGGAGGCTTGGGCGCATCTGGACCGCGAAATCCGTTGGGCAGTATCACCGCTGGATGGCCGGTGAGATTGGTAGCAACGAGCTGCTCGCTATTGGTTGGCGCAACGATTACATCCAAGTTCTCGAAGAGCTTCCGCCAGAGCTCCATTGCCTCCATACGGGCGCGATTGGCCTGAATGTACTCGACCGCCGGCGTGAGTCGCGCAATGCGAAACAGATTTGGCCAGTCATCCGGGGACTGCTGAGTAAGCAGCTTGTCCCGGCCTGACCGGGTGAGATCGTCGAATGCTGCTGCGGCTTCCGCAGTTAGCAATGGAGTCATCGCTCCGTAAGGAAACTTCGGAATCTCTACAGCAATGAGCTTCACGCCCATTTCGTTCAGCTTCGCTAGCGTGGCATCGTTGAAGCGCTGATCGTATTTGCGGCGCTCCTGCGCCTGTTCACGCTGCCGCCGGCTCTCCTCGCGCTTCTTCGTCTCTTCCGGCGACGCAGTGGTCTGCTCCGTCGGCGCTTGAGGCTCGCTTGGAGGCTTGAGCTCGAACTCTTCTTTGAAGTATCCGACCCGCAGCTTGCGCCATTCGAGATTGCCGTCCCAATTGAATGCCACATTGCGAACGCTGCGATCTTGAGCATCCGGTCCGTAGATTGCATTCAGCACCAGCGCGGTGTCTTCAACAGCGCGACAGATGGGGCCGAGCTTGTCCATGGTCCACGAGAGCGCCATCGCACCCGTGCGGGGAACTCGACCAAACGTCGGACGCAAGCCTGTAGTGCCGCAGCGGGTAGAAGGAGAAGAAATAGAGCCTAGCGTCTCCGATCCGATGGCGAAGGTGACGCATCCTGCCGCGGTCGCTGAGGCCGATCCTGCAGACGAACCGCTGGAGCCCTGATGTGGATTCCACGGATTACGCGTCATGCCGCCGAACCATTTATCCCCCATCGCCAGCGCGCCCAGTGTGAGTTTGGCAACGAGCACTGCGCCGGCTTCATCCAGACGCTTCACGACCGTGGCGTCTTCGTCGATGTTCTGCTGCTCGAATCCTCCTGCGCCCCACGTGGTCCGATAACCTTTCACAGCAAGCAGATCCTTGGCGCCCCACGGTAATCCGTGCAGTGGGCCTCGATAGCGGCCACGAGCGAGATCGCGATCCGCTTCTTTCGCCTGCGCGCGCGCCCGATCCTCGGTCAGCGTGATCACGAAGTGGAGCAGCGGATCGTACTTCTTCAGCCGCGCAAGGTACATGTCGGTGAGCGCAACCGACGACACTTTCTTTGTACGCATCAGGTGGCCGAGCTGACGAGCACTGTAAAAAGCTACATCTTCGATGTTCTTTGGCGCGCCGCTGATATTCAGCGCCGGAGCACTCGCCAAGCGCAGTGGACGCTTGACCGTTTCAAACTTCATGTTCCCCAACACGGGATCAAAAATGTAGGCCGGCGGAACCGAATTGGGAATGTGCAGTCCGTGGATCTCTTCGTAGTTCTTCTTGTTTTCATTCAGCCCATCGAGCATCGCCTGAACGTATTCGTCTGGAATCGGAACGTCGGCGACATCAGCCGCGGTCTCGACCATCTCCTTTGTGACCTTGCCCTGCGGGTCAGCCATGCTCCACAGCACGCCAGGAAACAAGGTGGAACTAAGTCCAAGGTGCGAACACACTGCCAGAAATCCGCGACGATCGAGCATTACGTAAGGTCCTCGTATGGTCAATGAAAACCGGCAATTATAGCTGGCGGGACAAGCGGGACGAGCTTCTGGCTGACTAAACTGCTTCTGACGTGCGCGTCGGCTCCAGCAAGGGGTCGGGATCCGCAGCAATCGGGAGGTCAATCACAATCGAGGCGCCAGAAGGGTGCAGATTGTGCGCAGAAATTTCTCCGCCATGTTGTTTGATGATGCCGTAGGAGACGCTGAGTCCCAATCCCGGGCCCTTTCCCGGATCTTTGGTCGTGAAGAATGGATCGAAGACTCGGTCCGGATTTGCGAATCCGCTGCCATTGTCGCTGAACCGGACGCGCACGCGACCTTCGTGCTGGTTTGCTTCCACGGTAATGCGTCCTGCTTCAACTCCATGCAATGCCTCGAGCGAGTTATTCAGGAGATTCAGAAAGACTTGCTTGAGAAGATTTTCATCGACCAGGACTCCCGGCAACTTCGGAGCGATCTCGGTCATCAGTTCCACTCCGGAACGCTTAATTTCGTAAGCGCGCAGCTTAAATACCTCATCCAGAATCGTCGAGAGCGACATCGAACGCCGTTCAAATTTGGTTTGGCGCGCGAAGCGAAGCAGGTTGTCGATAATCTGTTTCATGCGCAGTGCTTCACGGCGAATGACGTCTGCTCCGCGCCGCGTGCCTTCATCCTGTGCCGAGCCGGAGATCATCTCCGCGTACCCCAGTACGGCAGTGAGCGGATTGTTCAATTCATGCCCGGCGCCGGAAACCAACTTGCCCAGGCCTGCCAGCTTTTCTGAAACGACCAGCTGCCGCTGAAGATGTGAGTTCTCGATCGAGATTGCCAGATCCGCGCTGAGCATTTCGACGGAAGCCAGATCTTCCGCGATGATGCGCTGCACGTCCCGCGGCTCATCTAAGGCGATGCAGCCCACGAGTACTCCTCTTGGCGAACGCAGCGGCACAAGCATCTTGTCGCCTTCGTGCCAAAATTGCGTCGGCGGATACTTGCTGGCTGGAATCGAGCAAACGTCCTGAATCAGATCGCGAGCCACGCGGAAAGACTGTGGGCCGACTTCCCGTCCGGATTGGCAGAGGCTTTCTAATCTACGTAGCGCGATGTGTTGCACTTCTTCGCGCACCACCTTGAGAGTCCCGGCATCCATTCCGGACGCTCCGGCCACATAGAGATTGCGCTGGTCATCGGTGAGCAACACGACAACACGGCGAAAATTCGAACTTTTAGCGATGACGTCCGCAATTTCGTCGCAGAAGCCGGCAACGTCTGCTCCGGTCAACAATTTAGAGGTTACGTAGAAGAAGCGTTGAATCTGCTCGCGCGTCGCGCGCTCCTGTGCTTCTGCAAGCTGTGCGGTATGCGATTTGTCCTCGAGCAGCGTGACTATCATTCCAATCGCAACCCAGAACTTGGGGATGTTCGCCAGAGCGATCATCGGATTCACCACGCTTTGCCTGGCCGGCAGCACGAGGTAAAACACGGGGAACACAGCCGCCCATGCGAACAGTCCAACGGAGGTAAGCACCACGCCAGGAGAGAGCCGGCGATAGCAGTACCAGTATAGGAATCCAGCCAGACCGAAGGTAAGGGTCTCGATGCTGTAAAAGCCCAAATCAGGACGCCCCTGCACAGCCCGCCAAGACCCCCATGCGGCCGCGATCAGGACCGCCGCACAGACCACAATCATGTACGGCTGCAGCCGTCGCCGATGGTAGATGACAATCCAAACCGCTGCCCCGATGCCGAATGTGAGTCCGCACAGCAGAAATGCCCAGACTGCTTGTGAATGAAAGGCGTACAGCTCCGCATATCCAACCGACGGAACTGCCAGCAGCAAGAAAAAGGGCCAACGCTGCCGGGGGTTCTGAAAGATTCTCGTCATCGACAAGAGCAGAACAAGCCCGCTGAGCTGCAACGCGGCAAGATCGATTCCGTCAACGCTGGTAACAGACATTCCCAGCCCTGGTCCGAACACCTGTACGGCGGCGCGCAGGAAGATGAGCGTCCATGCCACAACCCAGAGGCGCACGCGATAGGAGCGGTTACTGCCGTACAGAAACCAGAAAATAGGGACTAGGGCTCCCAGCAGGAGGAGCGTTGGGAAGCGATGGAATTCGAAACTCATGTCCTAAGTGGTAGTTATTTCGGCGCACCGAGTCCGTTGAGCCTAAATCGGATGGTCGGATACGACCTACAGAGATCGAATTGCCAGCGGCGGTGAAGGCTATTTACCGCATTCTGCAGTTTACTGCTTGCAGGGAGCGGCTACAATGTGAAGCACGAGTAGAAACAATGAAGTCTTCCCGGGTTTCGGTTTACGCAATTTTAGCTTACCTCAGCATTCTTCTGTGGCTTCCAGGGGCTGCACAAGCACAGTTCACCATCGGCTCCGGTAATGCCGTTCAGGTTCCAGACATCGCCAATGAAGGCTCAGGTCCGCTTGATCCGTCGCAGCCTAAAGGCATCACGCCGCAGGAGATCATCCAGAAGTTCACGGCAAAAGAGGATGACTTCAAGCGCGCTCGCGATCAGTACACCTGGACCGAAGACATCAAGTACGAGGAAGTCGATGGCGATTCCATTGTGGGAGAATTTCGCCAAGTCTCTGACGTTATCTACGACGAGCACGGTCGACGCCTTGAGCAGGTGAAGTTTGCACCCCAGACCAGTCTTTACATAACCAAGGAAGACATGGACGACCTGCGCAAGCGCACGGCGTTCCTGCTCACTACCGAAGAACTGCCGAAATACCAGGTGATGTACGTTGGCCAGCAGAAGGTCGATGAGTTACAGACTTACGTTTTCGACATCGCGCCAAAAGTTATCGAGAAAGATCAGCGTTATTTCCAAGGGCGAATCTGGGTGGACAATCAGGACCTCGAAGTGGTGAAGACTTACGGCAAGGGCGTTCCTGATATTGGCGTAAACCTGAGCCCAAAAAAGAAGAAGAAGCATCCCGAAGACGAACAGCTTTTCCCGCACTTTGTCACGTATCGCGAGCAGATCGACGGCAAGTACTGGTTTCCCACCTACAGCAAGGCCGACGAAGTGCTTCACTTCTATCTGAGCGATGCACACGTCAAAGCGGTCGTGAAGTATACCGATTACAAGCGCTTTGGAGCGGACACGAAGATTCTCTACGGCAAGAAGGAGATCGGTAATGTTCCGCAAGGTGCCAATCCGGGAAATCAGGCCGCGCAGCCTAAATGAAGGAATCTCAAGCGGCTGGCGCAAGTGACCTGCTGGCCGCCTGCTGGATGAATCGCTTCATCACCGTTGCCCACATCACTTTCTTGCGGACCGCGCTCTCTTTGACGCCGCGTCCGCGGGCAAACATCGACAGCAAGGCTTTCATCTTGAGCACGCGCAGAATGGCCTGCTCTGGTGCGCTTGCGCCGTAGGCCTCCATGAAGCTTTCCTGCACGCGCTGAGTGATGTTGCGATCGCAGAACGGATATTTCTCGAGTGCTTCGACCGAGGCCAGAAACGTTGCGGCGTCATTGAATGAGGCTCCATGCGTGGACATCTTTCCGTAATCGCATACGCCAACGCCGTCCTCCGCCACGACAATGTTCAGAGGCGTAAATTCATTCAACACTGCGGAACTCGGAATGGACTTCTTCGCTTTATTAAGCCAGGCGCGTGCGCCTGTGAGGATCATCTGAATGGCCTCATCGTCGAGGCCCTCGCCCCTGCAATTCGTGCACAGGGTCTCCAACTCGCCGAGCAACTGCTGAGGATCGAAGATCTGTGGTGCGTCTGCAGTGAGGTGATGGAAATTGCGAAGCCACTCTCCAGCCTTTGAGGCAGCATCGCGCAGCATCGCGCTGTCGTCATAGCCTGGAAGCAGCGCCGCCTTCATCATCATGGATTGAAGCGGCAGCCCCTGAATTTTCTCCGTCACCACTGCGCCGAGGGCACTGAAATTGCCGAGTGGTCGAGGAACACCATGCAGCCCGTTCTCCGAGAATTTTCCGTACACGTATTCGACGTTCTTGTATTCGCTTTGCGCCTGGTTGCGCGTGTGCTGCGCGCCTAATTTGCCAGGACGGTACACCTTGGCTGCGATGCGCTCTGAGCAGTTCGCAAAATCTGCTACCAAGTCGTAGATAAAGTGGTCAGACTTCGGCGTGTGCCCCACGATGCGAATATTGCGAAGCTCGCCGCGTCGAGGAAAAAGCTCAACAGCACGTTCTCGAAGGTCGGCGACAATCTGGTCGGTAACACTCTCAGCCATTCATACTCCCAAGGGTCGTTCCAAAAGGGGAACAGGCGCGCAGGAGGCGCCCCGAGACATTCGGCACAGACAGCAGCAGTTTTGCTTCCAACAATTCAGCCTATTACTTCGATGTAAACGTGTGGAAAGAGGTGGTCTGCTGCGGACCAGAGCTGCAACCTTAGAACCGCCGGTCACAAAAGTGAGAACAACGATTCTCATATTAGGCATGTCGAACCTCACGGGCGCAGGCTGACGTTGCTGCGCGCCATTGTGCGACCGTCAAAAACAGAACTGGCAGAAGCGCAGGAATTTCATGACTTCCAACCTCGCCCTCTTTGGTTGACGCCAATTCCTTGCAGTACTACGCCGCGGGAGCGCCCAGACGACGATCAGGCGATTCAGTTGCGATCTCCAACTCGCGAGCAAGAATGGTCTTGTCACACGCCGTCACAACCGCCAGTTTCGCTTCGGGAAGCGGCAGAGGCGGGATGATCGTCATTGTTCCCAGCAGTGCAGCGAGCCGGTGATAGGCAGCGCGGCATTTGTGCATGAAGTCCACCGGGTACTCTGGCTTCCTTTTGTGTGCGGCCTCCGGATCGGCATCGAGCAGGTAGGCAATATCCGGCTGTGGCGCCAGTTTCTCGATCGCACGGACGAAGCTGCGCGTCATCGGACGGTCCAGCGGCAGATTCGCCAGCTCGTCGTACACATAGCGATCGACAATCACCACGTCGTTGCCAGACCTCATCGCGTCGCGAACTACGATGCGCAGATGCAGGGCGTCCAGAAGATAAAGCGCATGGCGTGCGATGGTCAGGTACCAGGCGCGGACGTTTTTATCGCGGCGATTCACCGGCTTATTCGGCGCACCGACTCCCTTCTCGCTGCCGTACACCGTGTGAACAAAGCCTTCACGGTAGCGCGTCATGACGACGACGTTGTCCCAAAAGGTAAGGAGTTTCACTTTAAGTCCCGCGGCTTCGAGGCGCTCGCGGAGGTTGTCGATCTGTGTGCTTTTTCCGGCTCCATCGAGTCCGGAGAAGCTGATCAGCAGCGGACGTTTGATACTCACTGTGGCCCCAGATCCTTATTTAAGTTCGTGATTTAGCGAACCGCTCCCGGCGGAACGCTTGAGGTTCCCCGTGTGAGTCCCACAACGGCACCCACCGCGGCAGCACCGGCCGCAATCAGGCCGACTTTGATCAGCAGAGAACGCACCTGCCGCTGTTTGGCGGGCGCGATCGCCTCGCCTGCGGGCTTAGATGCTACGCCGCCGCGAGTCGCACCCTCCTGAGCCGTCGCCGTGCCCAGCGGAGCCGCGGGCTGCTGTTTCGCGGGTGGCGTCGAGGGAGCTGTCTGCTCCTGTTGTGCCTGCTGGCTGCGCTGCACTTCGCTAGGAGCATCCGGAGGAACGCTGTTGTTGTCTGCCGGACGCGCGGTCGGTACCGGCGCAAGCGGAGCTTGCGATGGATCGGGACGCGTCGACTGCGTCTGCGCCCCGCTCGCCGCGTTCTGGCCGGGCTGTCCTTGCGCTTGCGTTTCCTGCGTGCTTTGGCTCGCGGCAGTCTGCGCCGAGACATATTGCGGAACATTGCACAGCAGTACTGATAAAACCATCGCCAGACTATTCGAGCCGATTTGCTTCAGGGTCATGAACTACTCCGGTGGGTTCCGATGAACGGATCAGGCGCTCTTGAGAAAAGATGCCGGAGGAGAGCTGCGGGTTGGAAGCGCTAAGGAACGATCCAAAGTAGAAGCCGGCGTTTACTCCTTAATTACTAGTTTCTGAAATTATGCGTGCTGCGAAAGCGAGAGCACATTCCCGTCCGGGTCCTTGAACCACGCCACGCGGTCGCCTCCGGGAAAAGTACAGATCGCATTCTCATCCTGCGGCATGCCCGGATAGCGTTCGAAACTGACGCCGCGCTCATTCAGACCTGTTACTGCGCCAACGATGTCCTCCACTTCCCATCCCAAAGCAGTGTTCTGAGCGGGAGTAAACTCGCGCATCTTCCTCACGCGCAGCATGGTTCCATGCGCGTCAAAGACAAGCGCGAATCCGTCATCTCTGAGAAACGTGAAGCCAAGCTTTTCGGTGTAGAAGATCTTCGCTTCTTCCGGCTTGGTGGTAATGGCGAAACCAACGAACTTGGATAAACGCGGCGCGTTGATCGATTGCACCGGCGAGGTAGACATAAGCACCTCCTTGATGAGCACAGGAGTCTATCACCGATTCCGCTGTTAGATGGACCGACGGCCGCCCCCGGCCGGGTTTTGCAGTTCGCTGGCGATCTCCAGTAATGGCGACCGCTCCACCAGAACCCGCGCGAGGGCGCGCGCCGGTCCGAATTGATGATCCAAACTGATCGTCCAGAGCATCGATCCAAGCGGATAAAATAACTGCACCTCCTCATGTCTAAATCGCTTTTCCAGAAGCTCACGCACAAGCACCCGAGCCTGCACAACTTCCGTTACTACGACATCCTCGTACACATCTTCGTGGTCGTACTGCTGATCTCGAATCTGGTCGGTTCCAAGATCTGCGCCATAGGGCCATTCCGTATCTCCGGCGCGCAGCTTCTGTTCCCAATTACGTACATCTTCGGCGACGTGTTCACCGAAGTTTATGGATACTCCGGCTCGCGACGCGCAATCTGGATCGGCTTCTTCGCTTCGGGACTGATGGCGCTCATGGGCCTGATCACAGTCCATATTCCTCCGGCTCCGGATTGGCCGAATCAGCACGCCTTTGAAGTCGTCTTCAACTTCGTGCCGCGCATGGTTGCGGCGAGCCTGGTGGCGTTCTGGTGCGGCGAGTTTGCTAATTCGTACACGCTTGCCAAAATGAAACTGCTCACGGACGGACGGTGGCTCTGGACGCGGACCGTCGGATCGACGGTAGTTGGCCAGGCTGTGGACTCAACGATTGTCATGTTTCTTGCCTTCGGCGGCACGCAAAGCGTTAGGACCATTTTGATACTCATCGGTTCGGGATATCTGGGCAAAGTCCTCTATGAAGTGCTCGCCACGCCGCTCACGTATGCGGTCGTCAATTTCCTCAAGCGTTCGGAAGGCGTCGATGTGTACGACACGCATACCGACTTCAATCCTTTCGCGAAGCAGAGAGCCGGAGAGACTGACGCTGCGGCAGTTTCTGCGGCAAATGCGGCGACCGTCGGGCCGATTTGAGCTGAATCATTCGGATGTTTGCCAACGTTTTCTGGTCTGTCATCCTGAGGCCGCTTTTTGGCCGAAGGACCTCCCGGAATGCGTCGAACTGAAATGCGCTCACCCGGCTCTTCGGCCATGAAACAGGAGTTTGTGCGAGAGCCAGGACAGAGCAATCAAGACTGAAGCATCGCGGGAGATCCTTCGGCCAAAAAGCGGCCTCAGGATGACAGTTCGTAAGACGCATTCGTAAAAATCAAATATGAGGAATGCAGCCAGCAGCGTGCTCGTTTGAACACGCTGGACTCCGTCCAACACAGCTGCCAGGCTGGGCTCGTTCTTACTCCTCGTCCGCGCGCAACTTCGCGATTACTGTGAAATCTTCCAGCGTGGTCACATCTCCTTTCACATCGCCAGTGCTGGCAAGCTCGCGCAGCAGGCGGCGCATGATTTTCCCACTTCGGGTCTTTGGCAGGCCATCGGTGAAGCGCAGATCGTCAGGACGCGCCAGCGCGCCGATTTCTTTGGCTACCCACTGGCGCAGTTCATCTTTCAACTGCGGTGAAGGCTTGTTGCCTGATTCGAGAGTCACAAACGCCGCGATCGCCTGACCTTTGAGATCGTCGGGACGGCCGACGACTGCAGCTTCCGCGACTTTCGGATGTGCCACCAGTGCCGACTCGACCTCCATCGTGCCGAGGCGGTGGCCGGCGACGTTGATCACGTCATCGACCCGGCCCATCATCCAGAAGTAGCCGTCTTCGTCCTTGCGCGCGCCATCGCCGGTGAAGTACATGCCGGGAATGTCGGACCAGTATTGCTTCACGAAGCGATCGGGATCGTTGAAGATCGTCCGCGCCATTGCCGGCCAAGGCTTGCGGAGCACGAGCAGGCCGCCTGAGCCTTTGGGCACCGACTTGCCCTCGCGCGTTACCACATCGGGAAAGACTCCCGGCAGCGGCAGCGTCGCCGAGCCTGGCTTTGTCGGCACGGCGCCAGGAAGTGGAGAGATCATGATCATTCCCGTTTCGGTCTGCCACCAGGTATCGACAATCGGACAGCGATTCTTGCCTATCACTTCGCGGTACCACATCCACGCCTCAGGATTGATCGGCTCGCCGACGGTGCCGAGCACGCGCAGGCTGTCGAGCCGATGCCGCTTGGGATATTCGCTTCCCCATTTGATAAACGCTCGAATCGCCGTCGGCGCTGTATAGAAGATGTTGACCTTGTGGCGATCAATCATCTGCCAGAAGCGGTCGAAATCGGGAAAGTTTGGCGCGCCTTCGTACATCAGCGCCGTCGCGCCGTTCTGCAGCGGACCATAGACGATGTATGAGTGTCCCGTCACCCAGCCAATGTCAGCGGTACACCAGTACGTGTCTTCTTCGCGAAGATCGAAGACCATTTTGGTGGTGTAGTACACGCCGACCGAATATCCGCCGATGGTGTGGACGATGCCCTTCGGCTTTCCCGTTGTGCCTGACGTGTAAAGAATGAAGAGCGGATCTTCGGAATCGAGCGCTTCTGCAGGACAGTAATCGGAAGCTTTATCGACGAGCTCGTGCCACCAGTGATCGCGTCCGGCTTTCATCTCGATCTGCGATCCGGTGCGGCGGTACACGACAACGTGCTTCACCGAAGGACATGAACTCAACGCCTCATCGACCGTTGCCTTCAGCTTGATCTCATTGCCGCGCCGCCAACCTGTATCCTGCGTGATGACGGCGACGCATTGCGCGTCGTTCACGCGATCGACGATGGCATGCGCGGAGAATCCACCGAAGATGACCGAGTGGACCGCGCCAATGCGCGCGCAGGCCAGGAGCGCAATCGCAAGCTCCGGCGTCATGCCCATGTAGATGGCGACGCGATCGCCGGCTTTGATGCCAAGCTGCTTCAACGCATTCGCGCACTTTGAAACTTCTCCGAGAAGCTGCTGATACGTGAGCGTGCGTACTTCGCCCGGCTCGCCTTCCCAAACGATGGCGGCTTTGTTCTTGCGCGGGCCGCTCACGTGGCGGTCAAGGCAGTTGTACGAGAGATTGATTTTGCCGCCGACGAACCACTTTGCCCAGGGCAGGTCCCACTCGAGAACCTTGTTCCATTTGTGGAACCAGTGCAGCTCGCCTGCCACGCCTGCCCAAAACTTCTCCGGATCAGCCGCCGCCGCGTCGTAGATCTTCTGGTACTCGGCCATGCTTTTGATGCGCGCGTGCTGCGCAAATTCCGCGGGCGGATCGAATTTGCGTCCTTCGCGAAGGATCGACTGAATGTCTTGTTCCTGCATGGCTGCGTGGATCTCCGGCATGAATCACCTGAAGGAAATAGAGTTTCGAGCGCCAATGATTTTATAAGCTGGAAGCCGATGAGTGCCATGCCGCGACAGAACCGCCGCCGGTAGGCGGTGGGGCAACCGCTTGTTTTGCGGCTGCGCTTAACGTGAATGCCTTCAGCTCTTGCCAACTCGGAGCTGGCCATCGGCCAGCTCCGACCCATCGGCTATCGCCGACGGTTCCGTTACGTCTTTGCCGCTCGCGTCTCATGCAGCTCCTCCAGTACCGAAATGGGAGGAGGCGCAGTGGACTCGCGCACGACCAGCTCCGGTTCTACGGCAACGATCTTGGGAAACTCCGCGCCGCGGATTCGTTTCAGCAGCGTCTCGGCGGCGAGTTCGCCCATGCGCCGCAGCGGCTGGCGGATTGTCGTCAGCCGGGGATTTTGGAACGCGGCGCTCTGGATATCGTCAAAGCCGACTACGGAAACTTCGCCCGGCACCTTCACTCCGGAATCGAGCAGAGCGCGAACCGCGCCAATCGCGGAGATGTCGTTGAAGGCGAACATCGCGGTGAAATGGCGATGCTTCGCGAGCAGCGACTTGGTCACGTCGTATCCCGGCTCCGGGGTTGGCGTGTCGGCCTGGAGTTGCGTTACCAAGTCGGGATCGATCGTCAGCCCCAGCTTCCGCGCCGCCTCGCGAATCGAGGCCCAGCGCGTTTCCGTATCGGAACTGAATGGCTGGCCCTTGATGAACGCAATGTGACGATGCCCAAGCTGGAGCAAGTGCTCGAGCGCAAGCGTCGCCGCCTGGCGATGATCGAGCACTACATTGGTAATCCCAGGCAGTCGCCGGTGACCAGAAACCACAGTCATGGGAACGTTAGGTACGAAAGGAAGCTCGGCCGTATCGAGCGCGATGATGCCTTCGACCAGCCGCTCCATGAACAGCCGCGGATACTGCTCGAGCAGATGCGTCTTGTGCCGATGGCTGACCACAAAATAGAAGTACCCAGCCTGGAGCAGATAGTCTTCGATACCTGCGAGCACCAGCGCCGCGTAGCCTTCACTCACTTCAGGGACGAGCACGCCGATGGTGAACGTCTGCTGCTTGCGCAGCGAGCGCGCGACAAAGTTCGGACGATAGTTGAACTTCGCCGCCGCGGCGAGAATGCGCTTCTTGGTCTTTTCCGGAAAACGCGTGGCTTTGGGCGTCGAGTTCAACACCATCGATACCGCCGCTGGTGACAGCTTCAGATACTTCGCCAGGCTGCGAATCGTGACGACTTGATTCGAGCCATCTGAACTACGCTTGCGCGAATGCTTTTCCTGCGTCATGGAACGACCGTGTAGTTCTTTCCCCATAGCAGGCGGATTTTACAGCGCGCTGTTTCCATCTAAGCCAAAGGAATCTGAGAATTTGTTGCAGTTGAGCCCCTCCGGACCTCAGTTGCTCACGAAAGCGATCGGCCGAATCATCTGCAACTCCAACAAACAGCTCCTCTTCCACAAATACTACGTTCGATTTGCCGGGCAAGTACGCCGTTTTGGCCTTGGGACAACGCCGAGTTTTCCACGGGGTAGCCCCGACTTTTCCACGGCGTTGCGCCGACTTTTCCACGGCGTTGCCCCAGCCATTTCTCGGGGCGACCCCAGGCCGCTCTGAAAATTGTCGGCCGGTAAAAAACGTGCATGATCTCATTTGATCCCATCAAATCCCATCCGATCTCATCAGATATCCCATGCTTATATCCCATGCTCACGAACGACATCCCATCTCCTGATCTCACGCGATCCCATCGAATCCGGTGAGACTTCATATCTGGTTCAGCCTGCCGGCAGGTCACGACAGCTTGCTCGCAGGAGCACAACCCCGCCCAACGAAACCATGAGCACGAGCGCTCTGCCGCGACTCCATTCCGACCTCCTCTTACCGTGCTATGACGAAATCGGGCGAAAGTCAAGCGAAATTTTGCGCGCTCTTCAGTGCCAAAATGGAACTGTACCCAGATTCGCAGGAGAAGTTCCCAGCTTCAGTTGAAGATTTGAAAATACATTCATTGGAGGAGCCCGTTGGCACGAGTTTCTCTTCAGCCCTCGCCATCAGCTCTGTTGCCATCATCTGTGGAGAGTGCCGCGAAGCCCAGCTCTCCATTCGTCCCGCCCCGTCTTGACTTTGTTTGTAGCTCGGTGCTACCAATTACAGGTTTGCTGGTTAATCGTTTCACCAACACTGCTTGCGCAGTTCATCGAATTCAAATTCGCACATCGTGGGCAAGCTCAAACACGCGCCTTTCGGAGGTTGAAAATGTCTCGTTTGCGTGCACTGTCTCTCTCGGTAGTCTCTATTTTGTTTTGCGGGATGCTTTTCCTCACGCCCCTCGCGCAGGGACAATATCGCGCGTCGCTGCATGGAACTGTGACGGATCCTCAAGGCGCGGTCGTGCCTGGGGCAACCGTCACTCTGCTCGAACCGGCAACCAATCAGAAGCTGACATCCACCGCGGATCCGGCCGGCATTTACCACTTCAATGCTTTACCTCCGGCGAATTATCAGCTCACCATTGAAGCTGCCGGATTTATGAAGAAGGTTCTCGGGAACGTTCGCATCATTCCCGAGCAAGCGAACGCGGTAGATGTGCAGCTTGAGGTCGGGAAGGTTGAAGAGACAGTGACCGTCACGGATGCCACTCCGCCCATCGACACAGCAACTGGAAACATCAGCGGTACGATCAGCGCCAACCAGGTGCAAAGCATGCCATCGTTTGGGCGTGACGTTTTTAAGCTTCTGCAATTAGCTCCGGGCATAATAGGCCAGAGTTCCCAGACTGCAGACGGTAGTGGGTTCCAACTTCCGGGCACACAAGGTCCGGGCACGACTGGCGGGAGCCAGGGAATTTTCCAAACAGAAAATGGTCCGCAAGCCTTGGCAGCGGGTCAGCAATACGAGAACAACAGCTACAGAATCGATGGGGTGGACACGACCAGCGCGGTCTGGGGCGGCACGAGTGTAATTACGCCTAGCGAAGAGTCGGTCCAGGACGTGAAAGTAGTCTCTAACGGCTACGACGCCGAAAACGGTCGTTACAGTGGCGCACAGGTCCAGGTCACGACAGCCAGCGGTTCGAACGACGTCCACGGCAGCTTTTTTGGTACCTTCCACCGACCAGGACTAAATGCCTACCAGCGCTTTAATGGTCAGAACAATAAAGTCCTGCGCGATAACAACTTTTATACGCAGTTTGGCGGCAGTGTCGGCGGTCCAATTTGGAAAAACAAGATTTTCGCGTTTTTCTCCTATGAGACGACTCGCAGTCCGAAGGCTCAGACCAATACGAGCAACGGATGGTATGAAACTCCGGCATTCGACAAGTTGGCTCGCAATGGGAGTATTGCGTCGACGTACTTGAATTTTCCCGGCGCCGGCGTACAGAGCATCGGTATCAACCCTTCGACCTGTGCCAATATCGGACTGACCGAAGGCGTGAACTGCAGAACCATTCCAGGTCAAGGATTGGATATAGGCTCGCCATTGACAACGGCTCTTGGGACGCAGGATCCAAGTTGGCAAAGTTCATCTACGCCCGGCATTGGCAACGGATTGGATGGAGTCGCCGACATCGCGAATTACGTCACCTCCAGCACTTCGAACTTCACTGCTGCGCAATACAACGGCCGTCTCGATGCGAATGTCACCAGCAAAGATCGTCTTTCGTACAGTATGTTTTGGATCCCACAGTCAAGGAGCAATCTCAACGGGCCAGCCCGGGCGTACAACCTCTTTCACCACGAACAGATCAACAATTCATTCGCCGGCATTTGGGACCGCACTTTCTCTCCGACCTTTGTGAACGAGCTCCGTCTGAATGCCTCGGGATGGCGCTGGAACGAAATTAACTCGAACCCCCAAGCGCCGGTTGGCCTTCCAAGAGACACATTCACCCAGATTGGAAGCGCGAGCCTTTCCCAATTCGGTCCAAATGTCGGCAGCATCTTCAATCAGTGGACGTACGCACTGAAGGATGTGGCGACTAAAGTCGTCGGGCGCCACAACCTCAAGTTCGGTGGGGAATTTACCCGCCTTTACTATCTAAACGCCAATCCATTCCCCGGCGTACCCACCTATAACTTCTTCAACGTTTGGGATTTCCTGAATGATGCACCGCAAAAGGAAAATGCAAACTTCGATCCCACCACTGGCGTACCTACGATCGCTCGCCAGGACGATCGCGAGAACATCTGGGGTGTGTTCGCTCAGGACGACTTTAAGGTAAGTCGCACGCTGACGCTAAATCTTGGATTACGCTGGAACTACTTTGGGCCGCTCCACTCGACAGAGAACAACATGTTCGTGGCTGTCCCAGGCAGCGGGTCGAATTTCCTGACTGGCTTAGCAGTTCGGAAGGGTGACTCGTGGAACGCTCAAAAAGCAAATTTTGGTCCACAGATTGGTTTTGCGTGGAGTCGTTTCAACGACAAGCTAGTCATCCGTGGCGGCTACGGCCTGAACTATAACCAGTTGGAGATCGCTCTGTCGGGCAACATCGGTAATAACCCCGGTCTGATCGTGCAGCCAAACCTGGAGATGTCCACGCCTACTTCAGCGAATCCAGGTATTGTGTACGCGGTTTCTTCTAATATCCATTCGATCACCAGTTTTCCCGCCAATTCGGCAGGAGTTGCGTCATTCGCCGCAAATGGATTGCCGGCGAACGGCAAGACAGCCAATGTGGTTATCTTTCCCCAGGATTTCCCCACGCTGCGCGTCCACCACTATTCGTTACAGACAGAATACGATTTTGGCTCCAGCACTGTTGCCTCGATCGGGTATCAGGGCAGCTTGTCACGCAACATTGTCTTCCACTCGAACCCGAATGCATATGCCGCGTCGCTCGGCTATGGTCTAAATCCCCAAATCAGCGGTGGCGATTTTTGGAACATGAATGGTTACGCAAACTACAACGCCATGCTTACCCAACTTCGCCACCAGTTCTCACGTCAGCTCACGGCAGATGCCCAATTTACCTGGTCAAAGAGCATGGACACTGCGTCGGGACCGTATTATGAGAATCCTTACCCATACAACGTAAGCTTGAACTACGGACCGTCCGACTACAACATCGGGCGTGCGTTCAAACTCTTTGCCGTATGGCAGCCAGCCTTCTTCAAACCTCATGGAGTGCTGGACAAGATCGCAGGTGGTTGGTCAATCAGCGGTATTCTCAATCTCCATTCTGGTTTTCCTTGGTCACCAACGGTTAACGTGAATGATCCCAAAACCGGAAACAGCCCCGGAAACCTCTACTGCGGAACCTGCTTCGGTTACAACGCGATTTATCCGACTGCATACCTTGGCGGTGCCGGAGCCAGCACCAGCAACGATCAGTTCAAGACTGGCTCGAACTACCCGAACGGGGGCCTTGCGTACTTCTCTCATCAGTCAAGCTACCCCACCTTCACCAGCGGCTCCGGAGCCGGGCTGCCGGGGCCCACGCTGCATCGCAACTTCCTCACTGGTCCGGGATATCGGCAATTGGATATGACCTTAACGAAGGCTTTTGGTCTGCCAAATATGCCGGTCCTACGCGAGAATGCCAAGCTGGAGTTTCGTCTTGACGCTTACAACGTCTTCAACAATCTGAACTTCAACCCCTTGAGCATCTCGAACAACATCGCCAACTCAAACTTCGGGCAGGACACCCAGGCATTAGCCGGCCGGACCGTGACCCTCGGGGCTCGGTTCAACTTCTGACCTTTAAAGCCTGGGGCAGTCGAGACTGCCCCAGGCGAACGTCATCTGTCTGGCGTGAAGCCGACTTTCTGCATCGCCGATTTTGCTTCTGGGTTTTTCATGAATGTTTCCCAGACGAACCCTGTTCGATGATTCTCGGCCATCAGCATGGTGATTCCCAGATCGATACCTAACACGTCTTTGTCGTACCAGCCATCGAGTGGATTAAAGGCATCGGCGAAGCTGTAAGGCGTCCAGGCTTTTTCCCGATATGGTCCGCGGATGGTTCTCAGGACCTTGACGCAGTCTTCGAACTGGAACGGCAAGGAGCCGCCGGTGGCGCAGGGGACGATGCTGCCGTCGATTGGGCCGATGCGCGGCGGGCCTCCCCAGGCGGTGTATCCCTTCTCGTAGTCGGAGGCGGTTATGCCCCAGAGATTTTCGGAGTAGTCGGGAAATTCGTCGTGCAGTGAGAGGCAGAACAGTTTGTGTGCCTTCGTCGCTTTCACCGAATTTTCGAAGTAGTTGGCGTACTTGTCCCGCTTGTGGCGGAAATCGAACCATGCTTGCGAATACTGGTGTGTGAACAGGGGATCGTTACCGGAGATGTATTCGATGCCTTTGTATGAGATTGTCGGACGAGTCCAGGCGTCCCACGTCGCCGGCGAAACTGCATGCGTGGGCGAGCCGATGGCGAGCAGGTAGATCATCATCAGCTCGCAGTAGTGCTCCCAGCGGGCTTTCAAGAATCCTGTCTCCGGCTTCCAGCCCATCGAGAACGTGTCGCCGCCATTGAGCATCCACGGCCAGTCCACACGCTCGTAGATTTTTGTCGCTAGCTCTTTGATCTGCTGGTCGGCGAAATGTTGGCGTGCCGTCAGCACTCCGCAGAGCAGGAGAGACGAATCGATGGACGAGAGTTCGCAATTCCATGCTCGCTGGCCGGTTTCCATGTCGATGAAGTGATAGAAGAATCCGCGCTCGTGCGGCATATCGACGACGAACTGCAGAGTCTTGCGCACGCGATCCGCAATCTCCGACGATTTTCTGTATCCGCGTTGGTCGGCGATGCACAACGCGGTGAGGCCAAAACCCGTGGCCGCGATACTCGAAATGCGACGAGTGTCGCCGCCGCGAGCTAGTGCGCGATCCTTCACCTGGCCAGTCTTCGCGCTGGCTTCGTTCCAGAAAAATTCAAAACTCGCGTGCTGGATTTCGTCGAGCAATTGTTCATCGGTTCCCTCGTACGGAGGTGCGGAAGGAGGATGGAATGTTTTCTGAGCAAAGCCGCACGACGGCAGCGCCAGTCCAACGGCGGCTCCACTGGCCAGGCGCATGAGTTGTCGACGTGTCAGCAAACGTGTCTGTCTTTCGTTTTGCATTCGGAATCTAAATGCCTTTTCTGCACTTGAATTGTCCGCGTGTTTCGGGTTCTTTGCGTCATTTCGCTGATGCTTTCAAGCGCTGTCATCCTGAGGTCCTCTTTTGGCCAAAGCATCTCCCGCAATGCTTCAGATTTGAAATGTGCTCGCCAGGCTCTTTGCCCATGAACGCATGTCCATGGGCGAGCGCCACGCGATAACATTTAAGGCCCGAACACCACGGGAGGTCCTTCGGCCAAAAGAGGGCGTCAGGATGACAGTTGCAGAGTGATGAGCTTTCCTCACCAGGATTCTTGCATGATCCGCATAAACATCGGCACGATCTGTTACTTGCTGGACTTCGAATAATTCTGTGTAGTTCTTGACAGTCATCTCATCCGAATGATACAGATTCTTCTCTGGTAAAACGTTTTACCACAGTCCCCCGTTCTACCAATTGCCCAGTACCGAGACCGAGGACATGATCAAGAGCTCTTCCGTGCTGCGCCTTATTCTGCTTCTGCTCGTAACTTTGCCGGGAATGTCGCAGCAGGTATCGAGTGGCGCCGCGAACGAAGTCGTTCGCGTGGATCTCTCTGCGCCATCCACTCCTTTTCCTCATTTTTGGGAGGAAATGTTTGGTTCTGGACGCGCAAACCTAACTATGCGCGACAGCTATCGGCGCGATCTTGACTGGGTACGCGGGATCACTGGATTCAAGTACGTGCGCTTCCATGCCATCTTTCAGGACGAGAACGGAGTTTACGACGAAGATGCGCAAGGCAATCCGATCTACAACTTCTCTTACGTCGATCAGATCTACGACGGCCTGCTGGCACATGGAATAAAACCATTCGTCGAAATCAGCTTCATGCCGAAGAAGCTGGCCGCCAGTCCGGTGCTGCATCCGTTCTGGTACAAACCTTCGCCTTCGCCTCCGAAGGAATACGCGAAATGGGATGGGCTCATCACGGCCTTTGCCCAGCATCTTCTGTCCCGTTATGGAATTGACGAGCTGAGCCAGTGGTACTTCGAAGTCTGGAACGAGCCGAACATCGATTTCTGGGCGGGCGAGCCGAAGCAGGCTACTTACTTCGAGCTTTACGACCACACCGCGCGGGCGCTGAAAGCTGTGAGTCCGCGGCTGCGCGTGGGCGGGCCGGCGACGGCGCAGGCGGCATGGGCTGACGCTTTCATTCAGCACGTGGTCAGCGCAAATGTTCCCGCGGATTTCGTTTCGACTCACGTGTACGGCAACGACCGTGCGCAGGATGTCTTCGGCACCAATGAGTTCATTCCGCGTGACAAGATGGTCTGCCGCGCGGTGAAGAAGGTTCACGACCAGATCAAGGCATCGGCGCGGCCGAATCTGCCGCTGATCTGGAGTGAGTTCAACGCCAGCTACGCGAATGAGCCGGACATTACCGACGCGGTTTTCATGGCGCCCTGGCTCGCCGACACCATTCGCCAGTGCGACGGACTGGTGGACATCATGTCGTACTGGACGTTCTCGGATGTGTTCGAGGAACAGGGCGTGGTCAAGCAGCCGTTCTACGGAGGATTCGGCCTGGTGGCCAACGGCGGATTGCCGAAGCCTTCTTACAACGCGTTCAAGATTCTGCACCTTCTTGGAGATCGACGACTGCCGACCAGTTCCGATTCGGCATTCGCGACGACGAAGGGCGGCTTGCCAGTGTTGGCGGCGTGGAACCTCGTATTGCCTGATACCCAAGGTTCTGCGAAGACAGTCACCTTCCAGTTTTCCGGCTTACGCGGAAATCACAATGCTTTGATTTACCGCGTCGATGCCACGCACGGCTCGCTGTTGAATGCATATCAGCAGATGGGTAGCCCGCGGTATCCGACGCAGTCACAAATTGATACGTTGCGCAAAGCGGCGGAGCTGCCCGCGCCGGAGCAGCGGGTGATCAGTGGGAATCAGTTGAGTGTGGAGTTGCCGGCGCAAAGTTTGGCTGTGATTGAAGTGAAGTGATGCCTAACGCGAGTCTAATCCCAACTCGCGCTTTAAGGAGACTAGCGATTCCGGCTTTCCCTTCTTCTGCGAAGCTCGGTTGACGGCGGAGTAGAGGCGGTCTGCGTTCTTCGGCGATCGTAGCAGGTGGGCAGTTTCCAGAAGAGCATTCAACTCGTCCGCCCCGATGATCTCCGCGTTTTTGCGGTCGTTCCGATGTTTCTTCACAACTGTCACTCCTTATCGCGCGCTTCGCGCGTGGGCCAGCGCTAAAGCGCCGCTTTATCGCTCATCATTAGACGCACGGCTTGCGCCGTGCGCCCCCGACTCAAGTCGGGGGCTACACCCAAAAAGCATCGGGGGCATCCGCCCAAAACCCCGGTTCTCCTACATTCCGTCGCCAAGCCGACTCACAAAGCGGGTCCGCCAAACCCGGTTCACATAACCAAGCTACTGTGTGCTTGTGGGCAGCTCTACGCGGCGCGCGATGTGGTCTTTGATCCAGTGCGCATCCCACCACTCTTTAGGATCGATCTGGACGCCGTCTAACTGCATGCTGAAGTGGATGTGGTCGCCTCCGGCCATGCCCGTCATGCCGCTCTTGCCCATTACCTGGCCGCGCTTGACCATGTCGCCGTCGTGAACGTCGATCTCGCTCATGTGGCCGTAGATCGTCTGCAGTCCGTAGCCGTGATCTACGACTACGCAGTTGCCGTAGATTCCGAGCGGCGCGGCGTACACCACGCGTCCATCGTTGGATGCCTGCACGCCTACGTGCTGGGTGCTGGACAGGTCGTAGCCCAGATGCGTCTGCTGATCGATCTTCTTGCCGTGATAGATGTAATTTCGAACATCGGCGAAATTGGCTTCGACCTTGGTGTTCGGCTGCTGCTGGAAGGGCTGTGACCAGAGAAACTTCGCTTCGGTTTTGTTCTTCAGATCGGCAAGGGTCTGATTGTTGGCTTTGCGCATTTCGCTGTTGACGCGCACAAATCGTTCCACCGGGTCTCCGGAGCCATTCGGATCCAGTTCGGTGACCACCTTCTGCATGAATTTGTCGTCAACCTGGATGTCGCGCACGCGGTAGCGCGGCTGCTCCCGTTTGGGGAACACGACGGAAATGGCCCCGTGCGCCTCATCGCCACCCGGACCGACGGCATAGACCACCGGCATCGTATCGGGCGGCATGTTCCAGGCGAAGGCGAAGAGCGAGAAGTCCCCGGGTTTGCCGCCGGGCATCGGCCAGCCGCGGAAGGTCTCCTCGCCCACGCGAACGCCGGACGCCGCTGGTGCGCCGGTGACGTTGTAGGTCACCAAATCGGCCATGCCGACATAAAGATAGTGCTGGTCGGAATCGACGCTTACCGTGACCGGCTGCAGCACCACCGTCACATCACGCGCGGCTTCAACCGTTTTGCCGCGAAAGTCATTTGAAGTAGCTTCGACGATCACGCGCGCGTTGCCGTCCTTGAGCTGCGGTGTGCTCTTCGAACCAGCCGTGAACTTCAACGTGTGTTCAGTCGGATCGTTGCGCCAGCGAAAGCGATGTCTGGGATGTTCGACATTCGTGAGCTGGTAGCGCGTGCCGTTTTGCTCGATCCAGGCGGCAGCGCGACTGAGGCCGTGTGGCGCGGAAATTTCTGCCGTGACCGGCGTAGCCTGCCCAATAGTGTGCAGCGAATCGGGAAGCGTGATTGCCGGAGTCGCTGAGAAAACGACGAGTACGATGATGGCGACGATAACAAGGGCGCAGAGAAATCCGATGAAGGCTCGCATTTGAAAAATCAGAATAGCAGGGGTAGTGAAGATTTTCGGGTGTTTGTTAGCCGAGCGACTCTATCGAGTAAGGGCGAAAGCCCGCGCAGCAAGCCGCTGAGCCAAGCAACTGAATTCGCCACCTTGCTAAGGCTTGCGCATGCCCAGCCAATCTCGTTGATAAAGCAAAGAAAGCGAGAGCAGAGCGATGCCTAAAATCGAAAGCGCCAGAATGCGATAGCCCTGGCCGAGGCTGGAGAGATCGTAGATAAACACCTTCAGGATCGTCACGCCAAGCAGAACCAGCGCGCTCCAGCGCACGAGCGCCAGCTTGCGCGCGAATCCAAACATGATCAGCACAATGCCATAGACAAGCCAGATGAACGACGTTGTCCAATGGCCGTCGAATGCTACAGGGATGCTCCCGGCCGATGCGGCGAGCGCGGTGACGAAATACGAAGCTCGCAATCGTTCACGGCACCAGCGCCAGGACGCGAGGGACAGCGCGACTGCCATGATCTGCGCAGTCCATGTGAACTCGTCGGCGTCGAGAATGCCACCGCAACCTATCAGGAAGACCAGCGCTGCTGCCGGGAGCACAAAGACGAGAATTTGCATTCGTCGGGGATCGAGGGCGTGTTGCGCGAGAATGGGAGCAATCGCAAACGCGCAAAACACCAGGCAGAAGAAAATGAACGTGCCGGTCTGTTCCGTTTTGGAATAGTAGTTTGCGAACCAGACTGCGGAAACGGTGAGCGCTCCGAGAAAGCTGGTGATCAGCAGCCCGACCCAGGGGCGCCGCCGGATGGTGACCAGCATTCCCGCGCAGAGAATCAGTACGTAAATGAATAATTCCGTTTCGAGATTGCGTCCGGTCGAGAGCAGGAGCGGAGTGCCGAATCCGCCGATGGCGGCAAAGATGGCGAGGGCTTCACTGTTGCGGATCGTTGCCGCGAACGCTGTCGCGGCTGTAAGCAACACCATTCCGGCGAATCCGGCCCAAGGCAGTAAGAGCCTGTAGTACTCAGAAGCTGCCCAGATGGTTAGATACAGCGCGGCGATTCCCAGTCCCTGCAGCGAGAAACCAAAGATGTTGTAGCTGCGGCGCAGAAACCATTCGCCGGCGATAAAGAGAGCGACTCCGGCTATGAGCCCGACGATCACGACCGCGAGCGGCCCGATCCAATTATTGACAAATGCCCAATTCAGGAAAAACGCAATTCCAACGAGAAGCGCGATGATGCCGGCGCGGTTCAAGTATTGAGAGCCCACACGCGATTCGAGGCTGGCCCGGGCCGGTGGAGTCGGCACAACGTACGGCCGATCGGCTCTGACAGGGCGCTGTGCAAGAAGCTGCTCGAGTCGCTCGACACGTCGCCCGAGATCTTCGAGTGCGCGGGCGAGTTGGGAAATTTCCGGGTCCAAGATTGTCGTTGTGATTGGATGCGGGCTACACGTCCGTAAGCACGCCTACGCGACTCCGAGCTACGCCGCTGCCATGAAGCTCAAAGCGCGCGATAAATACGCCTTCATGTCTTTGCGATGGACTACCGCATCGAGCATTCCATGTTCGAGCAGGAACTCGCTGCGCTGAAATCCTTCCGGCAGCTTTTGGCGGATGGTCTGCTCGATCACGCGCGGCCCTGCGAAGCCGATGAGTGCTCCTGGCTCGGCGATATTCAGATCGCCCAACATCGCGTAGGAAGCGGTCACGCCTCCCGTTGTGGGATCGGTGAGCACAGAAATGTACGGCAGACCCGTGTCGTCAAGCTTTGCCAGCGCAGCGGAGATCTTCGCCATTTGCATGAGCGACGCGACGCCTTCCATCATGCGCGCGCCCCCTGAGGCAGAAATAACGATCAGCGGCTTGCGTTTCTGAATAGCTTTCTCGATCGCCCGGGTAATGGCTTCGCCAACCACCGCTCCCATGCTGCCGCCTATGAAGCGATATTCCATGGCGCTGACGATGACCGGCTTGCCGTCGAGCGTCCCTTCGGCGTTGATGATGGCGTCGCTGATGCCAGTTTCTTTTTGGGCTTTGGCGAGACGGTCACGATAGCGTTTCGTGTCAGCGAACGACAGCGGATCAGTTGACTTCAGATTCGTTTCGGTCTCGTCCCACTCGCTGTTGTCGAGCAGAATCGCAAGGCGGCTGCGCGCGTCAACACGAAAATGCTTCTGGCACTTCGGGCACACGTTGAGGTTGGCGTCGAGATCCTTCTTCCAGATGATCTGCCGGCATCCTTCGCACTTCTCCCAAAGGCCCTCCGTGCGAACCCGCTTTTCGCCCGACGACTCCAGCTCCGAACTCTCGCGCTTAAACCAGGTCATTCAGTACTCGATTCCCCGTTGAGCCAGAATACCAGCTTCATAAGCGTGCTTTACCTGGCGCATTTCTGTGACGGTATCCGCAATCTCGACGATCTTCGCATGAGCGTTGCGCCCGGTGAGGATTACGTGGACCATTTCGGGCTTGTGCTTCAGCGTCTCGGCCACTTTTTCGGGATCGAGCATGCCGTAGCTGATCGCGTAGTTGATTTCGTCGAGGATCACCAGATCCCATTTACCCGACAGAATTGCTTCACGGCTCTCCTGCCAGGCTTCTTCGACCATGCGAATGTCTTCGGGATCGGTTTCAGCGCCGCCGACTTTTACGAAGCCTCGGCCGAGCTGCTTCATGATGAAATTGTCGCCGAAAGCTTTGACTGCATCCAGCTCTCCATAGTGCCACGACCCTTTGAGAAACTGGAGCATTAGCACCTTCATCCCGTTCCCGACCGCACGCAGCGCTGTACCCATCGCAGCGGTAGTCTTTCCCTTTCCGGGACCGGTGTTCACGATAATGAGACCGCGGCGCACGTCAGTCATTAGAGCTGCAGAGATTCAGAGATGATTTGCTTCATTTCCAAGGCGATCTCTACCGCTTCTCTCGCCTCAGCTTCTGTGATGGTGCGACCTTCTGGATATCGCGAGATCAGATATAGGGTGCTTACCTTGCGACGTTTGGCTTCTTGCGACTGAAGCTTCGGCGCGAAACTCGCACATAGCTGTAGGAGTCCCACAAGATCGTGAGTACGCTGGATAGTCGGCTGATGGGCGGCAAGAAATCCCTTGAGGTATTTCTCTATCGTTTGCTGAGCCAAGAAACCAACGAGCCCCCAAGGGACCTGCTGAGCGTTCAAATTGTTGCGAATCCCGAGTAAGTCCTCCTCTGCCTTCTCAAACCACATCAAAGAGGCATTACCGGGGCTGCTCATACAAAACCCTGCCCTCCGCTCTAACCGTTGCAGCTAGCGTGCCCCAAACCTGCTGCTGAGAACTGAACTCTTCCGGCGTGTATACAACGATGTCCATCGCCCAATCGCGAAGCCCGAAAATGGAATCAACTTCGATCATCCGTTCCGTAAACGGCTTATCTGTTTTCATCACAATGAAAAGGTCTAAATCGCTATCAGGTGCCTGCTCCCCGCGAGCGTAGCTGCCGAACGCGATGATTTGCTCTGGATGAAAACGTCGAACAATTCTCCTGGTGACCTGCTCAACCAACTCGTCGGTGATGGGCGTAAGGAGAGGCATTCAATGTCCGCAGTGGTATGGATGTTTCCTGATTATTGTAAATGCGCGATAGATCTGCTCCAGCAGCACTACGCGTGCGAGTTCGTGGGGAAGTGTCATCTTGCTGAGGGAGAGCAGTTTGCTGGCGCGGGTCCGCACTTCGTCGGTAAACCCATCGGCGGGGCCGATCGCGAAGATTAATTGCTGAACGTCGGCGGAGAGTTGCGAGCCGATGTAGGTAGCTAAATCTTCCGAAGTCATCTGTTTGCCTCGGCTGTCGAGCAGGACCAGCACAGGAGTCGTGCGGCCTGACGAGCGTTCAAGCAGCTTCAGCAGAGCGGCCTCGCTGGGGAAATCCGAGGCTTCAATCGCCTGGTATTGAGCGATTCGCGATGTGTACTCGCGCGTGAGTACGTCGTAGGCGGGCTCTTTGCTGCGGGATTTTGGCGTGATCCACGCGACCCGCAGCTTCATCCGATCTGCCCGAAGTACATCCTGACTTCGTAGTCGATGGTGACACGGCCATTGCGCTGGTGGGTGGCGAACAGGTTCTTGAGATCGGCGAGCATCGGCTCCCGTTTTGGATTTCCTATTCCGGGAACGTAGGAGGAAGAAAGCAGGCGTCCACGAAGTCCATCGAAGTCCACGACCTGCTGGTTTTGTAAAACGGCGCCGTCGGGTTTGCCGCCGAAGAAGTCGCTGATGTTTTCGTACGAGCGCTCGTGACGCACATCTTTGTAGTCGGTTCCGTATTGAACCAGCAGCGCTTCGTAGTCGCGCAGAAACGGACTGCTGTCGGTGAGGCGCTCATTCCAGAGCAAAACTACCCAGCCTGCGGGGCGTAGAATGCGTCGAAATTCGGTCTTGGCGCGCGGCCAATCGAACCAGTGAAAGGCCTGACCCGCCGTGATGAAATCGACCGACGCGTTCTCCAGCCGCGTGCCTTCCGCGCGCCCATCTACGCTGCGATAGCCTCCGCGATTTCCCAACAATTGTTTGCCCGCCTCGCGCATTTCCGCATTCGGTTCGACGGCGAAGACTTCGTTGCCATTGTCGAGAAAAAGTCGCGCCAGATTTCCCGGTCCGGAACCGATGTCGGCGATTACCGAACCGGGAGTCAGTCCACAGCGGGCGCGCAATACGTCGATGACCTGCGAGGGATACCCGGGCCGATACTTTACGTAATCGTCAACACGATCCGAGAAGCGGGTAAGCGAATCTTTGGCGCTCATTTCGAAGATTTGTGCCGACGGCTGCTGCTGCCCGCTCGAGTTGCAGACTTTTTCGCAGACCTGCGCGCTCCGGAGGCTTTTATTCCTGATCTGGAATCGCTACTCGCCTTTCTCGCACGGGTAATCGGCTTACGTAACTCATCGGCGGTGAGTTTGCGCGCAGACTTCCACAGCCGCTCCAGGTCGTAGAACTTGCGTGCCGCCTCGGAGAAAACGTGCACGACGAAATCCACGTAATCGAGCAACACCCAATCCGCCTGATTGTAGCCTTCCACCTGGTTGGCAGGAACACCTTCTCGCTTCAGGCGCAGTTCTACCTCATCGGCGATAGCTTGAATCTGTCTGGGATTTTTGCCGCTGCAGATTACGAAATAATCAGTGAATGCCGAGGAGTTCTTGTCCATTTCGAGGATGCTGATGTCCTCGCCTTTTTTTTCTTCGCAGGCCTTTACGGCAGATGCTACCTGAGTTCGGATTTGCGCACTCATTCGTCTGGTTGGATTCTTCTCCGTTGCGCGAGTTTGCTGACCTGATTCTATTCCCGGTGCTCTCAGCGCCGCGATTTCTTTTTCGCAGCGCTGGTGTGAGTGGGTGCGCTCGTGGTTTCAGCTGCTTTGCCTGTCCGGTATAGGCGTGTCTTGCGGATGTATTCGGCGACCTCATCTCCAACGTAGTTTTCGAGTCGACGGCCTGACGAAGCTGCTGCCGCCCGGAGTTGCGTCGAGGAAACACGCTCGGAAACATCTTCCAGCAGATGCAGCACAACACCGGAAAACGCCATGATTGCGCCCGACGTAGCAAGGCTGCCTGCCCCTTTGCGCGCTGCTTTCAAGACTTCATTCTTTGGACGCAGCTCTTCCGGTAACGCGCCGGCGATGTCGCCGAGTGAATATCCCGGACGATTGGCCACGATGAACTCGCACTCGCGCAGCACGTCAACAGGCCGGTGCCATTTAGAGATGTCAAGGAATGCGTCGATACCGATTAAGAAATAGAGTTTGTCGGCTTTCTTCAGCTCGCTTTTGAGCCGGCGGATGGTTTCGAGCGAGTAGTTCGGCTTTCCCGTATCGGCATAGAGGCGCGCTTCGATATCGGACGGAATGAAGGCCGGGTGTCCCGAAGTGCCCACCGCGACCATCGCCATGCGATGCGCGAAGCTGGCAAAGGTTTGAGTCTGCTTGTGAGGAGGAAGCTCAGCAGGCACGAACAAAACTTTGCCCAGATCGAATCGCTTGGCCGCGCTCTCGGCAACGGCCACGTGACCGCGATGAATAGGATCGAAGGTGCCGCCGAAAAAGGCGATGTTCACGGCAAAGAGTGTAAATGAGAGCCAGTCGCGGTAATTATCTGCCGATGCTCATCATGGCCGCCGTTGAGACATCGAGCTGGCGCGCAATCCAGGCATCGAGTTCCGATTTAGTGCTCGGAGGCACTGTGGTAAAACGCACGCCTACGCGTCCCGCATCGTTCGTCCAGACGAACTCTCCTTTGGCTTCGAGCGAGCGATTGCAGCCGGGCAGCTCGAAGCGCAGCGAAACGGCGCCTTTCATATCGGCTGTACGCGAGGTAGCCAGAGCCACGCCGCCTTCACTGATATTGCTCAGGGGAATGGGAACGTCGCGCAGATTGCCGTAGGTGACGTGGGCGGTCGTCTGCAGAGGATGGCGATGATAACGCCGCCGTTCGCGCAGGATGAGCCCATGCGCCGCTCGCAAGCTGCGGGCAGCGCGGTCCGGCGCAACAGGTTTATCGAGCACGAAGTTCGCACCAATCGCGAAAGCGTCTTTTACCGTGGTTACGCGGTTGGTGATGGCGAAGACGATCGACTTGGCGTTGGATTTGCCCTTGCGCAGCTCGCGGATCAGGTCGCAGCCGCTCTGGACGTCGTCGCAGTCGATGAGGATCGCGTCGAACTTGCGGCGGTCGATGGTCTGCCGGGCGGCGTCGGTGGAGGTGACCGTCTCCATCTCAATACCCACCGTTTCCAGCACACGTCTGATAACGCGCAGGACTTCCTGGTCGCGTGTGAGGAGGAGCGCTTTCAGCATCACTTGCAAAATCTATCTTCGTTTGCCAGTTGGGCACAGCTAACGAACGTAACGGCACCTTCGATAAAGTGACTAAAGTCGAAGGCAGTTGCGGTTCGTTTTCCGCAGCTCAAATAAGAGTCCGAGGAATCAGCTACTTACAGACCTACTTTTTGGCGATCTTCGTGGTCTTGACTGGCCTCTTGGTCGAGGTCTTCGAGGTCGTGGACTTGGAGTTGGCTCCGGCCTCGCTCTTCATCTGATCGATGATCGAGTACAGCTTGGACCGGTCTAGTACCTCGACAAACGGCTGCCCATGGGACGCACTGGAAACCACGTAAATCGTCGGGGTGTGCTGGATTCCGACCCGTTCGCCGGTAGCTAAATCTGACTTGATCTCGGCCTCATATTTACCGTCCGGATCGACCACGAAAGGCAAAGATGTCTTATTCGCCGCCGCGAATTTGTCTGCGTAGCTGCGCAGGTTCTCCGGCGTAATTGCCGGCTGGTTTTCAAAGCAGTAGGCGCGCCACGCAGCTCCGAGCGACTTTGACTGGCTGTCAAAGTACTTCGCGATCACCGCGGCCTGATGCGACCAGTTGTGTTTGCTGAGCGGGAAATCGTACCGGACTACCGGGATGTTATAGGTTTTTGAAGCCTCTTCGATCAGCGGATTGGCATTGGCGCAATCCGGGCACTGGAGATCGAGGAATTCGACGATAGCCACCTTGGTTCCCGGCGGGGGCTTCAGGACGGAGGTGTCAGCGGTGTAAGCGAACGTAGTAAGCAGCATGAGAGCAGCCGAAAGTACTGAGGCACGTAAACGCATGATAGTTCGACTCGGGCGTTGGGAAACGCTGTAAGTATATTATCGCGCCTGTGAAGCCCAGCAGGTGGCCACGCTCCGCTAGCGTGAATACCACGAAGCGAAATACCTGCAACTCAGCAGCTTAGGAGAGAACGGCTGCTTCCCTATATCCTTCCTTTTCCTGAGTCATCGCATCTCAGCCCATAAGCACTGTTCCCTGTCCAGCTGACATTTCAGAGGTGGGTTATGAAGATCAGAGTCTTCGCTCTCTGTCTATCGCTCTGCGCGTTTGCTGCTGCGCAGGTACCGAATCCGACGTCGCAACCGCCGTCCGATCAGAACAACAACAACGGCTATGCCCAGGGCACCACCACAAACCAGAGTGGCGAGACCGTGCCTTTGTTCAGAGTGCAGGTCGTGAGCCGTACGATTGAGGCGGTAAATTACCGGCATCTCGGCGGAGAGACAAAGGTGGGAATGGTAGGAACCACGCTCATGCCGCAGGCCAAAGGCGATGCCCATGTGGATAGCCGCCACGGCCGCGTCGTGATCAGCGCGAAGGTCGATAAAGTTGGCGATCCCACCCAATTTGGTCCTGAGTACCTGACCTATGTTCTGTGGGCGATTACGCCGGAGGGCCGCGCGCAGAATCTTGGAGAGCTGCCGATGAAAGGTGATCACGCGCAGCTTGACGTCACCACCGGTCTGCAGACCTTCGGACTGATTGTCACCGCCGAGCCATATTTCGCGGTTACCACGCCGAGTGATGTCGTCGTGATGGAAAACAAGATTCTGCCCGACACGAAAGGACAGATCGAGGAAGTCACAGCCAAATACGAGCTGTTGCCGCGCGGCCAGTACACGAAGACGGAGAACGCAAGCGCTCTAAAGCCGCTGGTTGAAGACGAGCAGAACGATCATCACAAAGTTCCGCTTGGATTGCTGGAGGCTCGCAATGCGCTCCGTCTGGCGGAAGCTGCCGGCGCCGATCAATACGCAGCTGACTCGATCGCCAAAGCGCAGGCATCGCTTGATCGTGCCGAAGATTACTACCGGCGCAAGCAGTGGAAGCCGGTAGAAACAGCCGCGCGCGACGCTGCACAGAATGCGGAGGACGCGCGTGTGATCACGCTGCGTCGCCGCGAGCAGGAATCCATCGCGCAGGCGCAGGAACGCGAACGTCAGCGAGTCGAAGAGGCTCGCGCTCGCGCGTCGGAAGCTGAGGCTCAGCAGCAGAAAGAAGCCGAGCAGCGTGCCCGTGCCGAACAGGATCTGCAGGCCGCGCAGCAAGCGCGTCAGCAGGCAGAGTTAGCTCAGCAGCAAGCTGATCAGGCGCGCCAGGCAGCGCTGCAGGCACAGCAGGACGCTGAGCAACAGCGGCAAGCCGCCGAACAGCAACGAGTCGCCGCCGAACAACAGGCCCAGCAGGCTCAGCAGCAAGCTCAACAAGCGCAGCTTCAGGCCCAGCAAGCTGAGCAGCAGAAAGAACAGCTACGCCAGCGTCTGCAGCAGCAGCTCAACTCGATTCTGCAAACCCGCGACAGTGCTCGCGGATTGATCGTGAACATGTCCGACGTGCTGTTTGACACCAATAAGTACACGCTGAAACCAGGCGCCCGCGAGAAGCTGGCGAAGGTCGCGGGAATCCTGTTGGCGTATCCCGATTTGAAAGTGCAGGTCGAAGGCTACACCGACAGCACCGGCACGCCGGATTACAATCAGCAGCTTTCTGAACGACGTGCGATGACAGTCCGCGATTACCTCGTTGGGCAGGGCATTAATCTGAATAACGTCACCGCGCAAGGTTTCGGACAGAACGATCCGGTGGCGAGCAATGCGACCCCGTCAGGACGTCAACAGAATCGGCGCGTGCAGATGGTAGTTTCCGGCGAACCAATCGGGAACGTTGCGTCGGCGGAGGGCGTGCCGTCAAGCAGCCCGGCAGATCAGCAGCAATCGCAAAACGAGCAGTACCAGAACCAGCAGCAGCCGGCTGCGGCTCAGCCAGCTCAGCAGCAGATGCAGCCCACGCAAACGCAGCCGCCGATGCCGCAACCGCAGCAATCGACGATTCCGCGATAGCGGACAGCAGTCTAGAAAGGCCGGCGAACTTCGTCGGCCTTTTTTGTGTGCCGAGCATGTTCGACAGCTTGAAGGTGAGAGTCCTTTTCACAACCTGATAGAGGTGAAGTGATAGCAAAGCGCAAGGGCGTCGTCGCGAGGCGAGGTCTGAAAGAAGCGT
>Ga0070741_10003579_pt1 | contig 38199 bp, 33 predicted proteins | sample Coa_R1_4_FD_66440 | JGI IMG/M metagenome (GOLD analysis project Ga0070741, IMG submission 66440) | Surface soil microbial communities from Centralia Pennsylvania, which are recovering from an underground coalmine fire - Coalmine... | ecosystem: Environmental > Terrestrial > Soil > Unclassified ... | reverse complement strand
CACCCAGTTCAACCCCGTGGTGGTCGAGGCGTTCATCGCGACCGTCGTCGGCGAGCGCCGCGGGGCGCCGCACGGCTTCGAAGAGACCCAGCAGGTGTTCCAGCAGGCGCTGGAAGCGGTGAAGGTGAGGGCACAGCAGACATGAAGAAGATCCTTTTCGTCGCGATCCTCGCGCTGTCGCTCGTCGGCGGCGCGGGTCAGGCGAGTGCCGACCAGGGCAAGCGCGGCCCGACGACGGCCGCACCGGCGGGGATCACCTGGGAACGAGCGGGCATCACCCGGGTAGGCGCGGGCCTCACGCGCTCCGGGATCACCTGGGAATGACCGCGACCCTCCGCCCGCTGTTCGGCGTCGTCTTCGCGGCGCTGATCGCGCTCTCGCTCGTCGCGAGCGCCGCGGACGCGCTCGCGAGCACGGCCGAGCGCAGCGGCGGGCCCACGCTGTTCGACCAGGGCTTCGTCGATCGGAGCGGCGGTCTCTTCAAGCCACGTCCCATCGGACGCCTCGGCGTCACGTGGGAATAGGGTGGCCGCGCTAGACCCCCGCGAGCTCCGGCAGAGCGAACAGCTCCTCGAGCGAGCGGACAACACGATCCGGCGCCGACTCGCCCTTCGCGGCATGCAGCGCGGCCTCCTCCGTGAGGCCCGTGAGGATCAGCACGCCGGTCGCACCGACCTTGTGCGCGGCGACCATGTCGTAGTCGGTGGAGTCGCCGATGACGACGGCGGGACCCCCACCCGCGCGGCCTGATCCATCGCCGAGCGCCGCTCGGCGCAGTACTTCCTCGAAGAGGAACGGCTCCGGCTTTCCGATGCACAGCGCGCGCTGACCCGTGGCGACCTCGATCGCCGCGACGATGCTGCCCGCGCCGGGCAGCAGCCGGCCCTCGACCGGATAGGCCCGGTCGCGATTGCTGCAGATGAAGCGCGCGCCCGCGAGGATCGCGCGCTGCGCCTCGGCCAGCTTCGCGTACGTGAGGTGGAGGTCGAGCCCGACGACGACCGTGTCCGCGGGCGCCGGCAGCGCCATGCTCGTGAGGTAGCGCCGCATCGCGCCCGGGTCGACGCCGTCGGCGGCCGCCTCGGCCGGCGGGGAGATGCCCGGAAGCGATTCGGGGCCGCGCACCTTGATGCCGGCCGCGCGGATCTCCGCGCGCAGGCCGTTCGCGCCGATGACCAGCACGTCCTTCGGCATCGGCTCGAGGCGCTCCAGATAGTGTGCGGTGGCGTACGCGCTCGTGACGACGTGCTCGAGATCGCCGCCGAGGCCGAGCGACGCGAGGCGGTGGACGTACTCGGCGCGCGTCGCCGTGGAGTTGTTCGTCGCGAAGAAGACCTGCCAGCCCGCGCGCCGCAGACGGTCGAGCGTCTCGCGTGCGTAGGGCATGAGGATGCTCCCGCGGTAGAGCACGCCGTCCATATCGAAGATCGCGACCGGCATCGAGATTGAAGGCTATGGGTTTTCCCGTAGGCTCGCCTGATGCCGACTGCCGCTACGACGCATCGCGAGTACGGAACGCGCCGCAAACCGCGGCGAGCTCGCGGTCGTGCTCCGCTCTCGGAAGCGGTCGTATCTGCGGGTCCGTGCGCCGTGCCCTGCGCCGGGGTCCGGTCCGCTCGTACGCGGACCGCGCCATCCGTCTAGAGCGCGGCGCGATAGAGCGCTTCGATATCCGCAGCGGTCGTCGTGCGCGGGTTCACCAGGATGTTGCCCGAGAGCATCGCGTCCTGCGTCATGTTCGGGATGGCGTCCTCGGTCACGCCGACCTTCGCGAGACCCGGCGGGATGCCGATCTCCGCGTTCATCTCGAAGACCCGCTTCACCGCGGCCTTGGCGTCCTTCGCGACGCCGAGCGCCTCGCCGACGATGGCGAAGCGGTCCTCGGCCGCGCTCCGGTTGAACTCCATGACGTGCGGCAAGAGGATCGCGACGGCGGTGCCGTGCGCGACGTGGCACCAGCCGCCGAGCGGCAGCGCCATCGCGTGCACGTTCCCGAGCCGCGTATTCGAGAAGGCGAGGCTCGCGTTCACGACCGCGCGGAGCATCGCCTCGCGCGCCTCCACGTCGCTCCCGTCCTTCACCGCGCGCGGGAGCGCGCGACCCGCGTCGCGGATCGCTTCGAGCGCGAGGAGCTCCGTCGTGCGATAGGAGCTCTTGCACACGAAGGATTCGATGGCATGGACCAGCGTGTCCATCCCGGTGATCGCGGTCCCGAACGGCGGCAGCGTGCGGGTCATGTCCGGATCCTCGAGCGCGAACAGCGCCGTCGCGTTCGGGCTGATGATGACGAGCTTCTTGTGCCGCTCGGGGTCGGCGATGACCGAATTGATGGTGATCTCTGCGCCCGTGCCCGCGGTCGTCGGGATGGCGACGACCGGCGCGGCCGGCTTCGGCACTTTGTCGATGCCGACGTAGTCGAGCACCGTGCCGCCGTTCGCGAGCAGCGTGGCGGCCATCTTCGCCGTGTCGATCGACGAGCCGCCGCCGACGGCGACGAACGCGTCCGCGCCGGCGGCCTTCGCGCGCTCGTAGCACCGCTGCACCTCACCCACACCGGGATCGGGCACCACCTCGTCGTAGATCTCGTACGGGATCTTCGCGTCGCGCAGGCGCTCCTCGATGGGCGCCACCAGGCCGGCGCCGAGCACGCCCTTGTCCGTCACGAGCAGGACGCGCTTCGCGCCGACCTGCCGCAGGGGCTCGGCCACGGTGAGCGCGACGCCGCGGCCGAAGAGGATGCGCGTCGGGATGCGGAAGACGTCGACGCGCGCGGTCACCCGATGAGTCTAGTCAGACCCGCGGATGCTCGGTCAGGGGCCACCGGCGCCGTCCTTACTTGCCGCGTTTGCGATACGCGCGCCACGCGCGGCCCGCGACCCTATCGCCATGCCGCCGCTCGACGTAGTCGTCGACGCGCGCCAGCAGCATCGCGAGCAAGGCGGCGGCGATGAGCCGCCAGATCTGGAAGAAGACGAGACGGAGGCAACCGACGAGGCAACAACCCACGCGACGACTCTAGCGAGTCGCGTGCCACGAGATCGCTGCGACGACCTCGCGTTCGACGGCGGTGCGCGGCACGCCCGTGGGCGCTACGCGGTGACGGGCGGGCGCACCACCGGCAGCGTGTGGAGCGCGCGCGGAACGAGCAGCACGGACGCGCGCGCGGGCCGGCCGATGTGCTCGTACGCGATGTCCAGCGCCTCCTCCACGTCGACCGCGGCGCGTAGCTTCGCGAGGCGCACAACCTCGGGCGCTTCGGAAGCCGCCACGATGACGAGGCAGTGCTGCAGCGTGAGCGCGACCATCACCGCGCGCTGCTCGCCACCGGCGAAATGCCGTCGCGCTTCCTCGACGACCGCCGATGGCGACTCGGCGCGCTCGAGCGCCGCCAGGAAGCGCTGCTCCCCCGCGCCCTCGCCGGCGCCCTCGTCGAGCTGGGCGGGCACGATGATCGCGCCGCCCTCGCGCACGACCGGCGTGGGCGCGAAGCGCAGATAGGTCGCGGCGCGCGAGGCCTGATAGAGGTTCACGTCCTTTGGCTTGCCGACGCCCGCGATCGCGATGTCGTACTGCTTCGCGATCGGGCGCGTGTACAGCTTCTCCCCGACGGCGACGAGCGCGCGCAGCACGTCGTCGGGCGAACCCGCCTCGATGGCGACGACGCGCTCGCGATCGTCCGTGACCACGTTGATGCAGAACCGCAGGCCCGCGCGCCGAGCGATCTCGGTGACCGTCTCGTGGAATGGATTGCCGTCGATCTTGGCGAGCCGCACGCCGGGATCCTCGAGGAAGCGCATGCCGTGCGTCGCCGTGATCACCGGCTCGCCGCAACAGCCGATCGCCACGGTCTTGCGGCCGCCCGACCAGCCGGCGTACTGATGCGGCTCGACGATGCCCGTGGCGACGACGAGGTCGGCGTCCTTCACGAGCCGCTGCGTGAAGCCGGGCACGCCGTACGGCGGGATCTGCCCGAGGTCGGCCCACTTGGCAGGATCGCGACCGTCCGAATCGATGACCTGCACGCGACCGGTGACCGCGTCACCGAGCTTCTCTGCCTTCTCGGCGTCGGTCGTGGGGCGATGGAGCCCGACCGCGACCATCACGGTGATCTGGGTGTCGGGGATGCCGCCGCGATTCAGCTCGTCGAGCAGCGGGGGCACGAGCGCGCGATCCGGGGAGGCGCGCGTGAGATCGGTGACCGCGATGATGGCCCTGGCGGGACGGGCACCGGCGCGGGCGACCGCGTCCCGCGCGAGCTCGGCGAGCGGCGCGGAGCCGCGTGGCCGCCGCAGCGCGGCCCGCGCCTCGGCCTCGACGTCGCCGACGGGCGGAACGGTCGCGGACTCCACGACGTCGATGTCGAACCAGGGCTGGAGCATGAACTCGAGCTCGTCGTGCCCGTAGGGCACGCGGTAGAGACGATCCTCGCCGGAAGCGCGCTGCACGATGCGACTCTAGCGGGGCGACTCTAGCGGGCACGCGCCCGGGTGCGAGACCGGCGGCCGCGGCCGAAGGAGCCGAACGGCCGCAGGGAGCACCGGCGCGACGATGATGGAGCTCGATGGGACCCATACGTACCCCCACGCGGCCGGAGCGACGGTGAGCGGCCGGTTGGGCGAATGGGCACGCACGGCCAACGCCGTGCGCGATACCAGGAAGAAGATCCAAAAGCACGCGGTGCTGACGGCGTACTTCGCCACGCTGGAGGACGCCGATCTCGCCATCGCCGCTCGCTTGTTCGCGGCGGCTCCCTTCCCGCGCAGGGACGAACGGGTGCTCTCCGTGGGCTGGAGCGCGCTCGCGGACGTGCTGCTCGAGCGGTCCGGGAAGAGCGGCGCTGACATCGGCGCGAGCTATCAGCGGCACGCCGACCTCGGCGACGTCGCGTTCGACCTCGTCGGCGCGTCGCCGCGCCAGGGCGAGCCGCTCACGCTCGTGGATGTCGAGAGCGCGTTCGTCGAGATCGCGGCGGTGCGCGGCGCGAAGGCGAAGCGCGAGCGGCTGCGCGCGCTGCTCGCGAGGGCGGACGCGAACGAGGCGCGCTACCTGGTGAAGATCATCGCTGGTGAGACGCGCATCGGCCTGCGCGAGGGTCTTCTCGAGGACGCCATCGCCCGCGCCTTCGGCCGCGACCGCGAACGGGTCGCGCGCGCGAACATGCTGACGGGGGATATCGGCGAGGCGGCGCTCCGCGCGAAGCACGGTTCGCTCGAGGAGCCGAGCCTGACGCACTTCGCCCCGATCGGGATGATGCTCGCGACACCGGTGCTCGAGCTGCGTGAGGTCGGCGAGCGCTTCCCACCCCCGTACGTCGTCGAGGACAAGTACGACGGCGTCCGCGCGCAGGTCCACAAGGCGAGCGATCGCGTCGAGCTCTATTCGCGGACGCTCGACCGCGTGACGCGTCGCTATCCGGAGCTGCTCCCCTCGCTCGAGGCGATCCCCGGCTCGTTCGTCCTCGACGCCGAGATCCTCGCGTTCGATGGCGGGCGCGCAGTCCCGTTCACGCGCTTCCAGACGCGCCTCGGGCGCAAGGACGTGACCGGCGAGCTTTCGGCGCGGTTGCCGGCGTCGCTCGTCATCTTCGACATCCTCGAGCGCGACGGGCGCGCGCTGCTCGACCTGCCGCTCGCCGGACGCCAGCGCATCCTGCGCGCGCTTCCGATCGCGCCGCCGCTCCGCTTCGCGCTCCGGCGCGAGCTCGGGGAGAGCGGCGAGGAGCTCGTGAAGGCGCTCGAGCGCGAGTTCCTCGCCTCACGCGAGCGTGGCAACGAGGGGCTGATGGTGAAGGACCCGCGATCGCCGTACCGGCCGGGACGCCGCGGCATGGAGTGGTTGAAGGTGAAGCGCGCGCTGCGGACGCTCGACGTCGTGGTGACGGCGGTCGAGTGGGGACACGGCAAGCGCAAAGACGTGCTCTCGGATTACACGTTCGCGGTGCGCGACGGCGACCGGCTGCGGAACGTCGGCAAGGCCTACTCGGGCCTCACCGACAAGGAGATCGCGGAGATGACGCGGCACTTCCTGGAGGCGACGATCGAGGACCTCGGGCGGACGCGCATCGTGCGCCCGGACACGGTCGTCGAGGTCGCGTTCGATCAGATCCAGCGGAGCCACCGGCACGACTCGGGCTACGCGATGCGCTTTCCCCGGATCGTCCGCCTCCGACCCGACAAGCCGGTGGACGAGATCGACACCCTCGACACGGTGCGCGAGATCGCGGAGAGCATCCGCTAGCCCAGGCGACGATTCCCCCTTCCCCATGTGCGCGAGGATCATGGGGACGTGCCTCGTCTAGGATCGCGCCAGATGGCGACCATCGACGCCGAGACGCAGCTCGTGTCGCTGGTCCGCCTCCAGCAGGATCTCGCCCTGGAGACGGACATCGACCGGGTCCTCGCGCGGATCGTCGAGACGGCGACCGCGATGCTCGCCGCCGAGCGCGCGACGCTCTACGTCGTCGATCCCGCGAAGAACGAGCTCTGGTCGCGCGTGCTCACGCAAACGCACGATCCCGGCGAGACCGAGGTGCGCGAGATCCGGCTTCCGCTCGACGGACGCAGTCTTGCGGCGGAGGTCGCGCGGACGGGAGCGGTGCTGCGCATCGACGCGCCGTACGACGATCCGCGCTTCGATCCGAGCACCGACCACCGCACGGGCTTTCGGACACGATCCATCCTCGTCGCACCGATCGAGGCGCGCGACCGGCGCCGCCTGGGCGTGCTGCAGGTGCTGAACAAGCACGACGGTCTGTTCGTGGCCGAGGACGAGGAGTTCGTGCAAGCGCTGGCCGGCGCCGCGGGCGTCGCCCTCGAATACGTTCAGCTCTCGACCGATCTCGCGGCGGAGCGGTTGCGCGTCGTACACGTAGCGGAGGAGGAGCGGAAGCGTCTCGCCCGGGATCTCCACGACGGCGTCGCGCAGGCGCTGGCGAACGCCGCGATCGGCATCGAGATCGCGAGCAAGCGCGCGCGGCTCGACGTCGAGGCGGCCCTCGCCGATCTCAGCGCGCTTCGCGAGCGGCTCGTCGACGCGCAGAAGGGTCTGCGGGACATCCTGTTCGCGCTGCGCCCGCTGCCCCTCGAGGAGGGCGGCCTCCCCGCGGCGATCGGTTCGCTCGCCGAGCGGATCGACGGCACCAACGGCAGCCACGTGACCGTGCGCCGATCCGAGAGCGCGCGGCGCCTGCGACCGGAGGTCGAGGCTGGCGCCTTCACCGTGATCCGTGAGGCGGCGAACAACGCGCTCAAGACCGGCCGCGCGCCGCACGTGAACATCGACGTGTACGACGAGCCCGACGCCGTGATCGCGATCGTCGAGGACGATGGACAGGGCTTCGACGTCGGCGCCGTCCTCGGGAGCTACGCCACGCGCGGCAGTCTGGGACTTCTTCAGATGCGCGAGTCGGCGCGCCTCATCGGAGCGCAGCTCTCGATCGACTCGAGCCCGGGGAACGGCACGCGCGTCCGCCTCCGGATACCGGTATGACATCCAAGGCGAGCGAGGAGCGGCTCCGCCGCGACGAGCGAGTCCGCCAGCGAGCCAAGCGAGGCGATGAGCTGCAGGCCGCCCGAAGGGCAGGCCGAAGCGAATGCGAGAAACAGGTATGAGCGGGGAGCGACGCAGGTCGCCGGGACGGCGCGCGAGCGATCACGCGATCGCGCCGATCGACGTGCAGGACGCCTTCGTCGCGCTCACGGACGGCATCCTCCTCACCGACCCGAATGGCGCGATCGTGAGCGCGAACCCCGCGGCCTTCCGCATCCTCGGCGAGAACGCGCTCGTCGGGAAAGTGTTCGACGAGCTGCTGCTCGTCTCCGGCGCGACGAGCGTGCAGGAGACGGAGGGTCATCGCGTCCGTCGCGCGTGGTTCCCGCGCGAGGATCGCATGGGCGTCCTCGAGATCGTGAGCACCGCGCTCGGCGATCGCGGGACGCTGCACACGGTGCGCGACGTGACGGCGCAGGCCGAGCTGCTGCGGCTCAAGGAGGACTTCCTCCTCCAGGTCGCGCACGAGCTGCGCACGCCGATCGCGGCTCTCTCCGCGACGCTCGATCTCCTCGTCGAGGACGCGCTCTCGATGTCGCGCGACGACCTCGGCTCGATGATGTCGACGCTGCGTCGCAGCGCGCTCCGGCTCGAGCATCTCGTCGACAACCTGCTCGACGCCGGCAGCATCGAGGCCGGCACCTTTCAGGTCCGCGCCATACCCACGAGCGTCCGGTCGAGCCTCCAGGAGGCGCTCGTCTTCATCCAGCCGCTCGTCGACGCGAAGCAGCAGCACCTCGCGGTCGATCTCCACACCGACTCCGACCGGGTGCTCGCCGATCCGCGGCGGACCGCGCAGGTCCTCGCGAACCTCATCGCCAACGCCAGCAAGTACGCGCCGGAGGGCACGTCGATCACGGTCTCGTCGGCGACCCGCGAAGGATTCGTGCGCGTCAGCGTCGCCGACGAGGGCCCGGGAATCCCTCAGGACGAGCAAACGCGCCTGTTCCAGCGCTTCTTCCGATCCCGCGAGGTCCGCGACCAGGCCGGCGGTCTGGGGTTGGGGCTGTCGATCTGCCGCGCCATCGTGCGGGCGCAGGGCGGCGAGATCGGCATCGAGAGCGCGCCGGGGCGCGGTACATCCGTACACTTCACGCTGCCCAAGGCGAGGCACCTGACGGAGGAGGCCGCCGCTCGGTGAAGCTCTTGGTCGTCGATGACGACCGCGACCTGGTGGAGCTGCTCGACTATGCGCTTCGGCGCGAGGGGTACGACGTTGTCCGCGCCTACGACGGCGAGGCCGCGGTCGAGGCCGTCTCCCGCGAGCGGCCGGACCTCGTCGTGCTCGACATCAACCTGCCCAAGCTGACCGGCTTCGTCGTGCTCGAGCGGATCCGGCACGTGGACGACCACGTGGCGATCCTGCTGCTCTCCGCGCGCCAGGACGAGAGCGACGTGCTGCGCGGGCTGCAGCTCGGCGCGGACGACTACATCACCAAGCCGTTCCGGCCGAGGGAGCTCGTCGCGCGGGTGAAGGCGATCCTGCGGCGCTCGGTCCGCACGCGCGGACGTCCGGCGCCGTCGGTGTACTGCACCGGCGACCTCGTCCTCGACGAGGCGACCCATCTCGTCACGGCCGCCGACGTCCCGGTGCATCTCTCGCCGACCGAGTTCAAGCTGCTCCGCCATTTCATGGCGAACCCCGGCCGCGTGCTCACGCAGGAGGAGATCCTCGAAGGCGTGTGGGGCTACGACGCCGATGTCGGCGGGGACCTCGTGAAGCTCAACGTGAGCCGTCTGCGCCGCAAGCTCACGCAGGACGGCAAGTCGCGCGACGTCATCCAGACGGTGCCTGGTGTCGGCTACCTCTTCCGCGGCGCCGACGGCGGGGTCACGCGCGCGGAAGCGCGGCCGAAGACCGCCAGCTAGAGACTACGGGGCGGTGTACGGGAAGCCCGCCTTCGCCGCCGCGTCCTTCACCGCTCCGCTCTGCAGTGCAGCCTGCAGTGCTGTGGCGATCGCCGTCGCGAGGTCTGGCGCGTTCTGACGGATGGCGATGACGTACGGGCGCGGCGTGACCTCCGCGATGATCTTGAGCTTGCGGTCCGCGGCCACGAAGGCGACGCCGATGCCGTCGCCCACGAAGGCAACGGCCTTGTCGCTCTCGAGCGCCATGGCGCCGCCGTTGACGCCCACGTACGTGTCGAGCGTCGCGCTCACGTTCTTCGATTGAAAGAAGGTCTGTGCGAGGTCGCGAGTGACGAGCTCGTCCTGCGCGACGCCCACGCTCTTCGCGGCGAGGTCCTCGACGCGCGCGATCGGTCCGCCGTCGCGGACGGCGATCACGACGGCGTTCGCCGCATACGGCGGGGTGACCGCTGCGCGGTCGCGTGCTGCGGACGAGTCCGTCACCATCGCGAGGTCGGCACCCTGGGCGAGAGCGGCTACGCGGTCGCCCCCTTGGCTCTGGAACTGGACCTTGACGCTCGCACCGAACACCGCGTTCGCGACGAGCGTGGCGACCGCCATCTCTAGCGCGCGCTTCTGCGCGTGCGCGGGGTCGCCCATCGCACGGTTGGCCGGCGGCGCTTCGACGCGGATCGCGACGACGAGCGTGCCGCGGGTCCTGATCTGGTCGATGGCGGTCGCGGTCGACGAGGTCGTAGGAGCAGCCGACGTCGCGACGCTCGGACCGGCGGTCGTGGCCGGGGTCGCCACGCCGCACGCGGCGACGACGGCGAGCATGAGCGTTGCGCCCATCCGTAGTGACGCCGGCATCGCCGGACAGTAGCGCGGCTGTCTAGGCGCTCGCGAGGCGGCGGCGGGTCGCCTCGAGATCGGTCGCGTTGCTGAACACCGGATAGATCGCGAGGCCCGTGGCGTGCGAGAGCGCGTCGACCGCGGTGGGGTTCGGCTGCGGGATGGCCACGGTGAGCACGTGACCGTCGCGTCCGACGACGACCGCGTTCCACTCCTGCGCCATAGTCGCGGGGATGAGCTCCTGCAGCTCGCGCGTCGCGAGGCGCGCCGGATCGGCGAGGTACGGCGCCGGCGGGAGCGCGACGCGCCCGGAGCGCAGCGCGCCGCGCGGGCCTTCGGCGAACGAGTGCTCCCAGACACGCACTCCGCCGCCGGCCTGCTTCGCGCGGTACATCGCGGTGTCGGCGGCCTCCACGAGGGCCGCGGCGTCGCCGAGCGGACGCGGGAACGTCGCGGCGCCGATCGACAGGCTGATCCGCATCCCCGCGTCCCGAAGCTCGACGGGGATCGAGCCGGCCTCGAGCTTCTCGAGCATGCGGCGCGCGACCCGCGACGCGACGTCGGTGTCCGCCTCGGGAAGGATGATCGCGAACTCGTCACCGCCGTAGCGCGTCGGCACGTCGTAGAGACGAACCGCCTGCTTGATGGCAGACGCGACCGCCCTCAGGACCTGGTCGCCGACGCGGTGACCGAAGCGGTCGTTGATGGTCTTGAGCTTGTCGACGTCGATCATGAGCAGCGCGAGCAGATGCTCCGCGCGCAGCGCACGGTTCGTCTCGGCTTCGAGCCGCCCGTCGAAATGGCGGCGGTTGAAGAGCCAGGTGAGCGGATCGGTCTCCGCGAGCCGCTGGAGCGCTTCGCCCTGCTCCTGCTGCACGAGGCACGCGCCGATATGCCCGGCCAAGATCTCGAGCGTCTGGAGATCCTCCTCCTCGAAGGGCCGGCCGTCGAAGCGATCGGTGACGTTCAGGACGCCGCGGGGCTCGTTGTCGACGAGCACCGGCACCGATACGAAGGAGTTCGAGCGATAGGTGCCGCCGCCGGTGGACGCCGGCATGTCCCCGTCGCCGCGCACGAGGAGCGGCTGCTTCGACGCCACGACGCGTCCCACGATGCCCTCGCCGCTCCGCACGCGAACCTGGCGCTGGACCTCGAGTGCCAGACCGGTCGCGCGCGCGATGACGAAGTCGTTGGTCTCGTCGTCGCGCAGCAGCAACGACGCGCGCTCACCACGGACGAGCTCCGTGGCAACGCGGAAGATCGAGTCGAGCAGATCCCGCGCTCGACCATCCGTCGCGATGTTCATCCCCCACTCCTGCGTCCCCGGACAGCGCCAGGCCGGCGCCTGCCTCCCTGCTGTTACTCGCAGTGTGCGAGTGGGTACCGCGGCGGGACAAGGGCCTGCTACCGCTTTGACCGTAGCCCGATACCGCGTACCCAGGTTTAGGGCAGCTAATGCCACTCCCGCGCGTTCAGCTCCACGAAGAGGTCGAGGCCGTCCAAGCGCGCGGCGAGCACGGAGATCACGCCGTCTACCGTCTGGAGCGCGCCCGCGACCACGACCGCGGCGCTCCCGTCGAGGACGCGCTTGAAGCGCCGATACGTGGCCGGCCGGATGATGACGTTCGCCATCCCGGTCTCGTCCTCGAGCGAGAGGAAGACGTGGCCTTTGGCCGTCTCCGGATGCTGCTTCACGACGATCGCGCCCGCGACGCGCACGAGCTCGCCGTGCGCGCGCGCCGCGAGATCGAGCGCGGACAGCACGCCGCGCCGGGTCAGCTCCTCGCGATAGAAGCGCATGATCTGCGGTCCCGTCGGGATCCCGGTGATGCGGTAATCGAGCGCCACGCGCTCCTGCTCGGAGAGGATCGGCAGGACCGGCGCGTGCGTCGCCGGCAGCGGCAGCGTCGGACGCGCGAACGCCGGCGAGGTGCGGTGCGCGTCGCGCGCGCGCCAGAGGAGCGCGCGACGCTGCTCGCCGAACCCGTCGAACGCGCCGACCAGCGCGAGATTGCGTAACGCCTCTTCCTTCAAACCGACGCGACGCGCGAACTCGTCGAAGCTCTTGAACCAGCCGCCGCGATCGCGCTCGGCGACGATCGCGGCCGCCTCGTCCTCACCGAGACCCTTCACGGACGTGAACCCCAGGCGGACGTCGTGATCGCGGCACTTGCGATGCGCGGCGATGGTCGTCGAGAGGTCCCGCGGACGAGGATGAGACTCCAGGGAAGATGAGGAGCTGCGAGGCGGCTCACCGAGGGCCCCCGCGCGGGGAGGATTCTCGCACACCGCCTTCGCGACGGACGCATTCACGTCCACGGGAAGGATGCTGACGCCGTGGCGCTTCGCGTCGCCCGCGATCACGGCCGGCGAGTAGAACCCCATGGGCTGATTGTTCAAGAGCGCGACGTAGAACTCGGACGGGTAATACAGCTTGAGATGCGCGGTGTGGTACGCGGTGAGCGCGAACGCCGCCGCGTGGCTCTTGCAGAACCCGAACTCCGCGAACGCGGCGATCTGACGGAATACCTCGTGCGCGATGTCCTCCGGCACGCCGCTCTTCCGCGCGCCGTCGACGAACGGCGCGCGCAGCTTCTCCATGTCCGCGCTCGATCGCGCGCGGCTCATCGCGCGCCGCAGCTTGTCGGCCTCGGCCGGCGTGAAGCCGGCGACGGCCATCGCGACCTTGAGGATCTGCTCCTGGAAGAGGATGACGCCGAGCGTCTCCTTCAGGATCGGCTCGAGCGACGGATGCGCGTACGTCACGGGCTCGCGGCCCTGCCGCCGCCGGATGTACGGGTTCACCATGTTCCCCTGCAGCGGGCCGGGCCGGATGATCGCGACCTCCACGACGATGTCCGCGAAGCTCCGCGGCCGCACGCGCGGCAGCGCCTGCGCCTGCGCGCGCGACTCCACCTGGAAGAGGCCGATCGTGTCGACCTCGCAGATGAGGTCGTACACCGCCTCGTCGTCGAGCGGGAGCGTCCCGAGCTCGAGGCGCTCGCCGTGGCGTGCGGCGATGTCGGCGACGGCGTCCTTCACGAGCGAGAGCGTGCGCAGCCCGAGCAGGTCCATCTTGACGAGGCCGAGGTCCTCGACGTCGCGCTTGTCGAATTGGACGACGTTGCGGCCCGGCATGGTCGCGCGCTCGATCGGGACCGTGTCGACGAGCGCCTCGGCGGTGATGAGCATGCCGCCGTTGTGGATGGAGAGATGCCGCGGGAAGTCGGCGATCGCGAGGGTGAGCTCGCGGAAGAGCGGGTAGCGCGCGCGCTCCTTCTCGTCCATCGTGGCGACGAGCTCCTCGAGCGTGTCGGGGAGCGTGCGCGGCGCTTCCCAGCCGTGCTCTGCCTCGCGCCGCGGATGCGTGTACGCGGGGTGCATCGCCGCGGACGGACGGACGGTCGGATCGACGTGGTACTGGTCGATGGAGCGCGCCATGCGGTCGATCGTCTCGTCGCGGAAGCCGAGCGCCTTCGCGACCTCGCGTGACGCCGAGCGCGCGCGATACGTGACGATGTTGCAGACCATCGCGGCGTGGCGCTCGCCGTACTTCTTGTAGACGTACTGGATGACCTCCTCGCGGTCGCTGGTGGCGATGTCGAGATCGATGTCCGGCATGGTGCGGCTGTCCTCGGTGAGGAAGCGCTCGAAGAGGAGGTCGTGCGCGATGGGATCGACCTTGGTGATGTCGAGCACGTACGCGACGATCGAGTCGGCCGCGGAGCCGCGTCCCTGCGCCGGGATCCCGCGCTCCTTGCAGAACCGGACGATGTCCCAATTGATGAGGAAGAACTCCGCGAGGCCGCAGCGCTCGATGACGTCGAGCTCGTGCGCGAGCTGCCGCGAGACGCGCGGCGTCATGCGCCCGTACTTGGCGCGCGCCCCCTCCTGGCAGAGCGCGTAGAGGAAGCTGAACGCGGTGTGCCCCTCCGGCACGGGGAACCCGGGAAGGCGCTCGCGCCCGGTCATGTACCCGGGTTCTCCGGCACCGTCGCCGCGCGCCTGGGCACCCCTCCCCCCGGGCCCGATCCGCGCGAGGTCGAGCATGCACGCGTCGGCGATCGCGCGCGCGTTGCGGAACGCCTCGTCGTGACGGCCGAGCCGTTCGCGCAGGACGGCCTCGTCCTTCAGCCAGTACTCGCCGTTCGGCTTGAGGCGGTCGCCCGCCTCGTCGAGCGCCACGCCGAGGTCGATGCAGCGCAGCACGTCGTGCAGGCGCCGGCCGGCCGGCCGGGCGTAATGCACGTTGTTCGTCACGACCGTCCCGAGGCCCTGCTCGCGCGCGAGATCCGCGAGCGCGTCGCAGAGCGCTGGGTCGCCGGGGTCGAGATGATCGCTGAGCTCGACGAAGCAGCGCTCGCCGAAGATCCCCGCGAGCGTCGCGAGCGCCTCACGCGCCGCGTCGAGGTCACCGGCGCGCATCGCGCGCGGCACGCTGCCGTGCGCGCAGCCGGTGAGCGCGAAGAGGCCGCCCGCGTTCTCCTTCACGAGCGCGAGCGTCGCGCGCGGCTTGGTCTTCTCCCCGGCGAGCTGCGCCGCCGACACCGTCCGGCAGAGGCTTCGCCAGCCGATCTCGTCCTTCGCGACGAGCACGAGATGCCCGAAGTCGAGCGTCCGCAGCTCGACGCCGTGGATCGGCTTCAGGCCCGCCTCGTTCGCGGCGTTCCAGAAGCGCACGGCGCCGTACAGGCCGTTCGTGTCGGTGAGCGCGAGCGCGTCCATGCCGCGCTCCTTCGCCGCGGCGACGAGGTCCTCCACCGACGACGCGCCGTCGAGGAACGAGAAGCTGCTGTGCGCGTGTAGCTCGACGAAGCCCGGCATGCTCACTCGTTCATGCGTGACGAAGTCGAGGCCGAGCCGAATGTCCCATCGTGTGGTCCTGGTACGTCGCGGCGATCGCAACGTCGGCACTCTGCGCATGCCTTCCGCCGGATAGCCGCACGGAGCGCGAGCTGTGCCGACCATATTCGCGTCCGTTGTCCGCGACCTCGCCGCGGCGCTTCGGCCTCTCCACGAGCGCGGCGCCCACGCGACGCTGGCACGCATCGACGACGACGTCGGCGGTGGCTGCTTCGCGAACATCGCGATCGACGGGACCGACGTCGCCGGCTATCTCGAGCGCGGTCCGCGCGATGGCGCGCGCCCTCTCGCCGCGGACGCGGCCGAGATGCGGCTCATTATCCACGATCGCTCGAAGGATGAGCGGATAGAACCAGGACAGTGCACCGCCCCGCCAAAGAACGACGATTAGACGCTGTATGTTGTGCTGTATATGGGTGCGACGCGCACGCAGATCTACTTGACCAGAGAGACGACGCACCGCGAGATCAGTCCATGACGCGCTGCAGCCACGACGAGCCGGTGCCGCGGTCGGTGTAGACGTCGCACACCATCCCGTCCGCGGTGCGCAGCGTGAGGTAATCGCGCGAGGGCCCGCCCCGCCACCACTCCGCTTCGACGCGCCAGCGGCGCAGCACCTCGACCACCGCGAAGCGGCGCCCGCCGACGTGCATGAGCGTGAGCTCGCCCTCGTCCCAGACCAGGCGCACGGGAAGCGGCTCGGCGAACAACCTCGTCACGAGATGACCTCCTTCCATCCGGCGGCCCGTTCCGGCAGACGCGCGTCCGCATCGGCCACATGCGCGCGCAGCACGCGCCCGGGACCGAGGCGCTCGCGCAGGTAGCGCGCGCTCGCGATCGCCTCCTCCCAGCGCGCGCCGTCCGCGGCGAAGAGCCCGATCTGGCGTCCGCGCGCGGGCTCGGCCTCACGCACCTCGACCGCGCACGACACGATCCGGCCGAGATGCGCGCGCTCCTCGATCGCCCAGCGCACCGATCGCACGAGGGCCGCGCTCTCGCGCGTGGGCGGCAGGATCGCGCGCTCCAGGCGCAGCGGCTCGGCATCCTCGCGCTCGAGCCGCACCGCGACGCGCAGCGCGGCGAGCCCATCCATCGCGAGCGCCTCGGCGATCTCCTCGAGCGCGGTGCGGAGCGCGAAGACGAGCTGCTCGCGCGAGACGAGCGCGTCCTCCCACACGCGGCGCGCGCGGATGCGCCGCGGCGGCGCGTCCGCGCGCACGCGCTCCTCGTCCTCGGCCCGCGCGAGCGCGTGCGCCCGCGCCGCCCCACGGCCGAAGCGGTCGGAGACCGCGCCGCGCGGAAGCGCGGCGAAGTCTCCGACGCTCCGAAGACCCAAGAGGCCGAGCTCGTCCATGAGCCTCGGCTCGATGGGCAGCACCTCGATCGGAAGCGGCGCGAGATACTCGCGCGGCTCCGGGACGAGGCGCACGTCACCGTCGGCGGTCCGCTCCGCCGCGACGCGCGCCGCGAACGGCGTCGTCGCGACGGCCACGGATGCGGGCGCGTTCACGCGTTCGAGACGCTCGATGATCCGTCGTGCGATGCGCGACGGCGCACCGAGCACGCGCTCGGTCCCGGCGAGATCGCACGCGTACACGCCGGGGCCGAGGACGCCGACGTGCGGCAGGAGCGCACGAAGCGTCGCGAGCGCACGCGTGTGCAGCTGATCGCTCGCGCTCCGCACGACGACCGCGGCGATCACGAAGCCTGCTCCATGGCGGCACGCGGCGCCGGCGGCGCGTCCACGCTCGCGAGCGCGCGGCTCATGCCGAGATCCGCGGGCGCCGCGTCCAGCGCGGCGAGACAGAAGAGCGCGCGCTCGCGCGACGCGGGCACGCCCGCCGCGAACGACCAGCCCACGGTCCGGCCGAAGCGCCGCCGCCACGCGACGGGCTCGACGCGCACGGTCGGGAGCGCGCTCCGCCGTCCGCGCTCTTCGGCGATCACGAGGAGCGCCGCGGGCGAGCCGCGCACGCTGGAGAGGAGCGGTGCCAGGTCGTCGACGCGGCAGGACGACGCGAAGGACGGCCCGACGTCCACGACGGCGAGCCGGAAGCCTTCGCTGCGCAGCACCGCCGATCCCGCGAGCAGCACCTCGTCCGCGCCGCGCGCGCGCACGACGACGAGACGATCGAGATCGACGCCGGCGCGAAGGGCGGCAAGCGGGTCGAAGGACGCGGAGGGGTCGATCCACACCGCCATGCCGCCCTCGCGCTGGGCCGCGGCCACCACGGTGAACGCGAGGGCCTGCTTTCCCGACGTCGCGGGACCGACGAACGCGAGCGGCTCGCCCGCGCGGATGCCGCCGCCCGTCACGAGATCGAGCGAGGTGCGCGCTTCGATGCGCCGCTCGCCCTCCTGGCGCTCGGCGACGTCGCCGCGCACCACCGCGCGCGTCCCGTAGCGGGACTCGATCCGCGCGATGGCGTCGGCGAGTGCTGGTGCTCCCACTGGCTCCCCTACGCACCCCTGCTACAAGAGCAGTTAGAACGTTTGTTCGAGAACGTACGGAGCGCCGGGAGGGCTGTCAAGGACGGCCAAAAGTGGCTGCACCACTCTGCCCAGGTTCGGGACGTTCGGCCTCGCCGGACCTTTCTTCGGGGCCGTTTTTGCGCCAAAAAGCACGTTTGCTTAGAGCGGGCTGAGAGCACGCTCCGGTCCATGCGGAGGGTCGGCAGCCGTCTGAGGGACCGCGTGTCCGGCTTGTCGCTGCGCTGGCGCATCGGTGCGCTCGTCCTCCTCGGGCTCGCCGCGATCTTCACGCTCTTCGGCGTCCTCGGATCCGAGCTCGCGCGCGACGGACGGCAGCGCACGATCGGCCAATGGGTGAGCCTCACGAGCTCGACCGCCCGATTCATCGATGCCGAGCTCGAGGCGCAGTTCGATCGACTCACCGCGCTGGCGGCACGGCTCGACGGCGGCGCTGACGACGCCGCGCGATGGACGGCCTTCCTCGACGACACGGCGCTCCAGCCGTCGACCTTCATCGTCGGCACCTTCCTGCTCGACGCACGGGGCGCGCTCCGCTGGACCGATCCCGCGCTCGCCGGCGGCCTGCCCGCGCTCCTCGCGAGCGACGCGCGCATCACCGATCCGCTGCGCTCGGGAGGGCGATACGCGTCGGGTGTGAGGGATCTTGGCGGACGGCCAACGGTGGTCCTCGCGGTGCCGGTCCCGGCGCCCGGCGGGCGTGCGGCCGGCGTGCTGGGCACGGTGATCCGCCCCGACGCATGGGTCGTCGACGACCTCGTCTCGAGCGCTCGCGGACTCGCGAACAGCGGTCACGCCGAGCTCATCGATCAGGAGGGTCAGGTGATCGTCTCGTCGGAGCCGGGCCGCGCGCTCGCCGGCGGCGAGCACCCCGATTTCTATGCGCCGCTGCTCGCGCATCACGGGTCCGGCGTCGGCCTCACCGAACCGGTGGGCGCCCTCGACCCGGCCGACCAGGGTGAGCGTCACGAGATGGCGTTCGTCTCGCTCTCGAACGCGCCGTGGGGCCTCGCGCTCGGCGGAGCGGACGCCGAGCTGTCGGCCGACGCGAACCGCTGGCAGACTGAGATAGCGACATTCGGCGCGCTCACGCTCTTCGTCGCGCTGCTCCTCGTGTGGATCACGACCCGCAGCGTCGCGCGACCGATCCGCGCGCTCACCGCGGCGAGCCGGTCCATCGCGGCGGGCGATCTCACGACGCCGGTGCCGCGCGGCGGCGAGGGCGAGGTGCGCGAGCTCGCGGCCGCGTTCGATCACATGCGCCGCGAGCTGCAGGCGGCGCTGTCGTCCCTCGCGCTCGAGGAGAGCCGCTACGAGGGGATCGTGACCTCGATGGCGGACGCCGTCGTCACGACCGACAAGGACCTGCGCATCACGGCCCTCAATCCGGCGGCCGCTCGTCTCACCGGTTGGAGGATCGGCGATACCGCCCCGGGTGCTTCGGCCGAGCCCGGCACGGGTGTGACGAAGGAGATCGTGCGCACGCCCGATGGCCGTCTCATCACGATGGCGACGACGCGATCGGCGATCCGGGACCAGAGCGGCCAGATCGCCGGCCTCGTTCACGTCCTGCGCGACGTCTCGGCCGAGGAAGAGGTCCACCGGCTGAAGGACGAATTCCTCTCGACCGTGTCGCACGAGCTGCGCACGCCGCTCGGCTTCATCATGGGATACGCGACGACGCTGCTGCTCCCGGACGCGCCCGACGACAAGGCCGCGACACGGCGCTGCGTCGAGGTGATCGCGGATGCGAGCAAGGAGCTGCAGGAGCTCGTCGACAACCTCCTCGACATGACCAAGATCGGTGCCGGGTCGCTCAGCGTCTCGCCCGCGCCGACGCGGCTCGACGTGCTCGCGAACGCGGCGGTGGAGCGCCTCGGCATCCGCGCGAAGGGCCACCGCCTGCACACCGCCATCGAGACCGGCCTGCCGCGGGTGTGGGCCGACCCCCATCGTGTCGAACAGGTCCTGTACAACCTCGTCGACAACGCGATCAAGTACTCGCCGGACGGCGGAGCCGTCGAGGTGCGCGCGCAGCTCGTCGGCGAGGAGGTCCTCGTGAGCGTCGTGGACGAAGGCCTCGGCATCCCGGCGGACGAGCTCCCCACCGTCTTCGAGCGCTTCCATCGCGGGAAGAACGCGCGCGCCCGCGGCATCGGCGGCACCGGCCTCGGCCTGGCGATCTGCCGCGGCATCGTCCTCGCGCACGGCGGCCGCATCTGGGCCGACAGCCCGGCGCCGCAGGCGGACGGGGCCCCGCGCGGCGCAGCCATCCACTTCACGCTCCCGGTGGCGACCCTCCACGCGGCGCGCCGGAGCGACGGTGGGATGGCGGTGGCATCGTGAAGATGACGACGATCCTCGTCGTAGACGACGAGCGCCGCTACCGCGAGCTGCTCGAGATGAACCTGGTGCGTCGCGGCTACCGCGTGATCCAAGCCGTCGACGGCCTGTCCGCGCTGAACCAGTTCGAGCTCGAATCTCCGGACCTCGTCGTCCTCGATCTCAAGCTGCCGGACATCGACGGATACGAGGTCTGCCGGCGCGTCCGCGAGTACTCGAGCGTTCCGATCATCATGCTCACGGCGAAGGCGGAGCCCTCGGAGAAGGTGCGCGGACTCTCGGTCGGCGCGGACGACTACGTGACGAAGCCGTTCAGCGCCGAGGAGGTGCTCGCGCGGATCAACGCCGTGCTGCGGCGCACCGAAGCCGCGCGCGGCGACATCGCGAGCACCTCGTTCCGCGCGGGCGAGCTCCACATCGACTACAGCCAGCACCGCGTGACGGTGCGCGATCGTGAGGTCGAGCTCACGCCGGGCGAATACAAGCTCCTCGCGCAGCTCGCCGCGAACGCCGGACGCGTGATCGTGCAGGAGGAGCTCCTGCGGCGCGTGTGGGGCGAGGGCTACTCGGGAGAGACCGCGCTGCTGCAGACGGCCATCCGGCGGCTGCGGACGAAGATCGAGGACGACCCGGCGGCACCGCGCTACGTCCTCACGAAGCGCGGCGTCGGCTACTGGCTCCAGAAGAGCTGACCCCGCCGAGCTGACAGCCAACTGTCAGATTCGGCCCGGGTCCCGTCGTCCGATTGCCACGCGCGCGGTCGAGGCTTTCCTCAAAGCGCCCGCCACGGCGGGCCGTTTTGGAGGAAGCAGATGAGAAGGCGCCTCGTGGTCGCGGGCCTCTGGGTCGCTCTCGCCGCGTGCAGCGCGTCCGCCGCGACGACCTCGACGACCGCCACGGCCGCCCGCACGACCGCGGCGGCGCCCACGCGCGCGAGCAGCGCGACCATGAGCCCGTCCGAGATGGCGGCGATGGGGCAGAGCGCCGCACCGGCCGCGGCGGCGACCAGAGCGACCGCCACGAGCGCGGCGACCGCCGCCGGCACCGCCGCGACGGCACCGGCGGCCGCGACGACGAACGCGCCGAGCGCGGCGACCGCGCCGAGCGGGGCGACCGCGGCACCCGCGACCGCGGCTCCCACCCCGGCCGCGACCGTACCGCCGGGCCCGAGCGCCACGGTGACCGTGACGCTCGTCGACACCGCGATCCGGATCTCGACGGCCACCGTCGCCCCGGGGAGCGTGACGTTCAACGTCACGAACGCCGGCACGACCCCGCACGAATTCGTCGTGCTCCAGACGAGCCTCGCGCAGAACGCGCTTCCAGCCGACCCGGCGAACCCGGCCATCGTGCTGGAGCCGGGGTTCCTGGGGAAGGTCGCGAGCCTGCAGCCCAAGACGAGCGGCGCGCTCACGCTCACGCTCGCCGCCGGCAGCTACGTCTTCATCTGCAACGAGCCGGCCCACTACAGCGCCCTCGGCATGCACATCGGATTCACGGTCCGGTGATCGAGACAAAGGGAAGGATGGACAAGGCCATGACCACGCTCCGACACATCGGGACAGTCGCGCTCTCGCTCTCGCTCGCCGTCTTCGGCTTCCCCGCCTCCGCGGCGGCCGCGACGGCCGCGCCGGCGGCCCAACCCACGCGCCTGCCGGTGACCGTGGTGCATGCCTCGCTCAACGACGACATGACGATCGCGCTGGACCGCTACACGGCGGTCCCCGGCTACGTGCAGTTCTTGGTCCAGAACAGCGGCGCCATCGAGCACGAGCTCGTCGTGCTGCGCACGGACACCCCGGCGAACAGGCTCCCCGCCGACCCTGAGGTGGCGGCGAAGGCCCTCGAGAAGGTCCACATGGGCGAGACCGGTGACATGGCGGCCGGCCACTTCAGCGGCCTCACGCTCTCGCTGGGCGCCGGCCACTACGCGATCATCTGCAACGAGCTTGGCCACTACATGGCCGGCATGCACGTCGACTTCGAGGTCACGCCGGCCTTCGTCAACGTATCGCTGAGCGACAGCATGGCGATCAGCGCGGACCAGACCGTCGTGTACGGCGGGCCCATCGTCTTCGCGGTCACGAACGCGGGCAAGGTCGAGCACGAGATGGTCATCCTCGACACGAACGTGCCCGCCGGCCAGCTGCCGATGGACAGCGAGGATCCGACCCGCGTGTCCGAGGTCATGAACGTCGGAGAGACCGGCGACATCGCACCCGGTTCCTTCAGCGGTCTCTGGATCACGCTCGAGCCCGGGGTCTACCAGGTGGTGTGCAACGAACCCGGCCACTTCGCCGCCGGGATGCGCTTCACGCTGACGGTCCTACCGTATCCGGAAGGAGACGAGCCCGAGATCGGGCAGTAGCGCGAGGCCCGACCATCAGCGCCGGCGGCGGCCGGACGGCCGCCGCCGCCGCGTTCCCGCCGACCCCTATCCGGAGCGCGCGGCCGGTGCGGCACGCGATTCGGCCGTCGCGCTGCGGAGCGCGGGCACGCGGATCGCCGCGTACAGCGCGACCGTGACCACGATGACGCCGCCGATGAGGAACGCGCGATCGATGCCCACGAACGTGCCCACCCCGCCGAGCAGCATCTGCCCGAGCGGCATGAGGCCGATCCAGACCATCGTGTAGACGCTCATCGCCCGTCCACGCAGGTGATCCGGCGTTCGCGTCTGCAGGAGGGTGTTCGCCATCCCGAGGAACACCATGACCGCGAGCCCGGTGAGACCGACGAACACCATCGCCCCGATGAGGCCACTCTGGAGCCCGAACAGCGACAGCAGCAGCCCGTGCGCGAAGACGGCGCCGATGAGGAGCGCACCGCGCCGCTCCCATCCGCCGAGCGCGGCGGTGATGAGCGCGCCCGCGAGCGCGCCGACGCCGGACGCCGCGAGCAAGAAGGAGAGCTCCACGGCGCCGACGCGGAGGAACTGCGCTTCCGCGGGCAGCAGCTGGATGTATGGCCGCGTGAAGAGCGCGGTCGTGATCGCGAGCAGCACGACCCAGCGCAGCACCGGCTCGCGCCGGATGTATCCCGCGCCCTCGCGCACCGAGTCGAGCATCGACGCGCGGCTGCGCTGCATCACGGGCTGCGGCGAGATGACGACGAGCGCGGCGAGGACGGCGAGATACGAGATCGCGTTCACGATCATGAGACCGCCGACGCCGAACGGGACGATGAGCACGCCGCCGATGAGCGGGCCGATGAGCGTCGCGCCGTTGAACGCGGCTGAGTTGAGCCCGATCGCGCTCAGCAGCTGCCGGTCCGGCACGAGACGCGGGACCATCGCCTGCCGTGTCGGCGCATCGAACGAGAAGATGAGCGACGTGATCGCCGACAGCAGGACGACCTCGACGATGTTGATGTGGTCGGAGATGGTCAGGGCGCCGAGGATGAGCGCGACGACCGCGGCGCTCGATTGCGTGACCATCAGGAGACGCCGGCGGTCGCTCCGATCGGCCACGACCCCGGCGAAGAGCCCAAAGGTCACGCCAGGGATCGCGCGCGCGATGCCGACGAGTCCCAGATAGAAGGGAGCGAGGTTCGGCGCACCGTCGCGCACCGCGAGCTGCACCACGAGCCAGCCCAGACCGTAGATCTGCATCCACGATCCGATGTTCGAAACGACGAGGCCGAACCAGAACAGCCGGAAATCGCGGTACTCGAGCGCGGCGAGCATCGAGGTGCGGCCCGGCTCGAGGGCGGTCGCCTCGTCGAGCGCCTCTCGGTCGAGCTGGGAGGCGATCGGGGGCCCTTGGATTGCCACGAGGGACCAGTGTGCGCGCGCGGCATGCCGGACGCAGTAACGTGCATCACACTGCGCGGCGGCCGCCTCGTGGTCCCCGCTGGGACGCGCCACGACATGAAGGACACCGGCACGGAGCTGATCACGCTCCTCACCGTGGACGCGCCGCCCAGCACGCCGCGCGTACGGCGCACGAGACCTAGGCCGACACCGAGCAGGCCGAGGCCGCCGTCGCGTCGCCGCCGCTGCGAGAGTGCATGGGAGTCGAACCCACCACGGAGCGCGACGCGCCCCGTCAACGGTTTTGAAGACCGCGGCCTGCACCGGCAGACTTGCACTCTCATCGAGCTCCCCGAGGGAACTCACGGTCAGTCTACCGGCGCACGTCCCGCTTCATCCCGGCTCATCCCGCTCATTCCGACCCGTTGGCTGTACAGGTGGCTGTACAGACAAGGCCCAGTGGCCGGCAGAGGTCGCGGTCTTACGCTCGCGGCGGCCGCGGTCCTCGGTGTCGCACCGCGAGCCTCTCGGGCGGCATCGCGGCGACATGCTGAGCGAGCCTGGCACTGACCGCGTGGGATCTGATAGCTGCAGGCGTACCACTGCGACAGCGCCTCGCCGCTTCGCGGCAGGCAGCGCACATCAGGAGTCGGCGTTCGCCAACCGCGTGCTGAACTGCCGGGCAGCTTCGGCAAGTACTGGGTAATTCCCCGCTAGCTGGTCGACTGCTCCGAGCGCACGCAGGCGCGTCGCGATCGCTCGTCCTGAGCCGGGACGACTGAGATGGTCGATGACGTTCGCGCTCAGCGCGCGCCCGATCCAGTACGCGACCGCGGCGGCGCGATCTCGCTCGTACTCGTGGGCGTCTGCCCACCTCGGGTACCACGTGCATGCTCTGCGGCGATAGACCTGCTCAAAGCGCGTCCTGTCGCCAGCAGTCCATCCAACGTCCTCCGGTGCTGTGGGAAAGCCCACGACCGGCGCTGCGGCGTCGATCATAGCGGCGCCCTCAGCCGCATCTTCGAGGTCAAGCACGCGCGCACTATGCGGCGTTCGTCGGCAGTTTCCCGGCAGCACATCGTCGTGGACCAGACTCCGAAGGGAGTTAGCAAGAACACGCGCCGCGGCAAGGAGCTCGCTGTCGGGTCGCAGCGTCAGACCAAGCCTCGCCATGTTCGCCGCGATCCGCTCTGCCATCTGTTCGACCGACGGACGCCGCGAAACCGGCCAGCGATGCTCGCGTGTCATCTCATGAAGCCGTGCGAGTGCCTCAGCGAGGGCATCGACGTCGACGGCGTCGCCAAGGTCGTCCATCGCCAACAACATGTCCTCGTCGCTGCTGCCCAGGATGTGCGGGCTGATCGCGAACGACTCAAGCCTCACAAGGATTGCCTTCTCGTGCATGTAGGCGTCGCGCCGACCTTCGGCGAACCACTTCACTATCACGGTCTGCGGCGCGTCGGGAGCCGAGACGCTGACGCGGGCTACCCACGCCTTTTGGGTTGCCGGCCATCCGCGGGCAAGACTCACACGAGCGGCACGGAACAGCTGACCTAGTAGCGCAGTCGTGACTGCCTCTAGGTCGACCGACGTTGAGTGCCACTGCATGCCACTCATTCGCGCTACACGCTACAGATGTCGGACGGTCCGCTCGTGTTCGGTTGGCTCGCGCGCGAACACCAGGACGTCGCAGCGCTGTGGATACTCCGTCAGCGGGGACTGCCGAGGCATCGCCTGATCATGGCATGTCATTGTCCCGGCCCGTCCCGCTTCGTCCCGGCTCATCCCGATACGCACGGAGCCTGGATTGCGGGTCTGAGCCTTGGGATGATGCTGAGGTGCTGAGACCGCGGGTGGCCGCTGATGTCGTATTCAGTCGAGAGGTCCGCCATGCCTCAGAGGCGGTGACCGCCGCCGCTCGGCCGCGCGTGTGGCCGCGTGTGGCGGAAGTCGGCCCCGGTCGACGCCGCAGGCGCCGGACCGCTCCGCGACGCTGTTGGCCGCCGTGTCGCCTCGTGGGCCGCGAGGGCGGCGGGGAGTGCTGTCCCCGTGAGACGGGCGCCCACCTCCTACCCGCGCCCACTCACGGCTCGCGAATGCGCGACCCTCGAGCGCATGGCGCGAGGCATGACGCAGAAGATGATCGCGTGTGAGTTCGGGATCTCGATCAACACGGTCGGCAACATCGCCGCGAACGCCTACCGGAAGCTCGGTGTGCATGGCGCCGCCGCCGCGGTGTCCGTCCATCGCGAGGTGCACGCCTTCTGTGGATTACGAATCGACTTCGGACCGGTACGCGAACGCCTCAGCGCGAACCGGCCAGCCTGACACACAGAACAGAAAGGAGCGTCGGTCTCCGCTCAGGCCTGACGCGGTGGCGCCGTTGCCGCGGTGGCCGTATCGCGAGGTCCCTAGGGAACGCGATGATGGTGCGAGCGAAGAGGGAGGCTGCCACATGGCCGACGACCTGACCCGTGACGCGGGAGGGCGACACGCTCGTGATCCGAATTCCGATCACCGCTCCGACGCCGAGGTCGAGCGGCAAGACGCTCGTGGTCGCGTCGACGCGCGGCAATCAGAACACCGGCGTTCAGATCGGCGGCAGAGAAGTCTACGTCGGCGTCAACACCTACACAGACGCCCAACCACGGGGCGATTAGGCTGCGAGGCCGCGCCTATGGCGCGCCGGCCGCCAACGTGAGTTCGATGGCGGCGACTCACCGAGGAACAGACTGCCGCCGCTGGTGCCTTGCACTCGACTCTTGAGCAGTGCACTCAAGTGATGGCCGTGATTCTCTCTTGCAGCTGCGCTCCGCTGTCGAATGGGACACTTCTCATGTGGGACGAGCGCGGAATCGCAAGCGTCACCGCAGCAGGTCTGCAGTAACTGGGCGTATGGCGAACGGCCTGTTGCGGGCAGGGCTCGAGGGCGCGCGCGTGTCGCCCGATGGGAGTATCGATGAGTCCTCGCTCCCCGCCGAGCTGCGCGCGATGATTGCCGCGGCGCGACGACCCGAGTACCTCGGCGCGAACGGACGCCTCATCGGCCGACCGTTCGTTTCGAAGGTCTTCAAAGGGGAGCGCTTCGTCGCGATCGGCGGTCGCATCACGAAGATCCCACCGGGCGCGACGTTCCACGAGTTCTTGCAGGCCCTGCTCGTCGACGAGGTGTTGAGCCGTGCGTGGGTCGCCGCGGAGCAGGAGAAGGGCGAAAGCGGTCACCCGATCGTGCGCTGGCTCTCAGACATCCGCGCACTGCGCGCCGCCGCGCCCGCACCAGTCGGGAAGGTTCACTCGGTAGGCGCGACAGGCAGCGCGCTCGCGTTCCTCACGCTCGCGTATGACGTCTACTCGACGTATCACTGCGCCAGGCTTCCAGCTCGCATTCGGAGTCGGCTGAAGCATCCGCTCGAGTTCCAGGGCGCGAAGTACGAGATCGCTGTGGCCGGGCTGTTCGTGCGCGCTGGCTTCACGATCGAGTGGATCAACAACAGCACCCGGAGACGTCCCGAGTTCGTCGCCCGCCACAAGACGACCGGCGAGCAACTGGTGGTCGAGGCGAAAAGTCGCAGGCGGGCCGGCGTGCTTGGCCATCCGGGTGCGCAACGTGCGGACAGCCCGACCGCGGATCTCGACGGGCTCTTCCGCGATGCGCTCGAGAAGGAGACTGACGGTCTGCCGTACGTGATCTGCTTGGATGCCAACCTCCCGCTGGGGACGAACGGCCAAGCGGGAGCGACGTGGCTGCGCGACATTCAACGCATGCTTGAGGAACGTGCCTCAAGTCCGACTGAGCCGGAGCCGTTCGCGGCCATCACCGTAACGAACTTCTCGTGGCACTACGCCGGAGCTTCAACGGTTGGGGGACAAAGCGAGTCGCTGCTGGTGCTTCCGCGCTTTCCTGCTGTTGCGCTCCGCGATCCTCGGACGACGCAGCTCATCTTCTCGGCGATGCAGCAGTACGGCGACGTGCCGGGCGTCTTCCCGGACGACTGAGCGTGTGCAAGTCGGTGCATCTATTTGCCGAGCCTGCGTCCTCGGCGTGTAGCGATACCCGCGCGGGTCAGGGAGGTTGATCGCGTTGCTGTCCGCCGTTGAGCGCTGCGCAGCCGCCGGGCCGCTGCATGAGCTAATCGCACGCTACCCGGAACTCCGCGAGGTGATGAAGTTCTTCAACGTCGAGCGCTTCGTCCCTGTGATGGTGAACACCTGCACAATCCCTCAGAAGCGGGACGGCACGTACATGACCGACTGCCTGGTGTACGGCATTTTCGTTGTGGACCGTGAGGAGGTGGCGAGGCTAGGCAGCACGAGGATCATCCGTCAGGACTACTTCGTGGCTTGGCTTGATGGCGACAAGGTTCGCGAGGTGCGGTACTACTCGGGGCCGCGGGAGAAGGCCTGGCGGTCAACGCCTCCGGCGTTCTGGACCCACATCGAGAAGTTCTGCGACGAGTTCGCCGGCCCAGGGAACTGCTACGGCTGCAAGGTGCGGGACGGAAAGGTCCTGCCAACACACTGGTACTCGGAGAACGACGCGGATCTGCCAATGGACCCGCAGCCCGTGTGGCGACTCGCCTTCGACCTTGCGCTCGCTTGGGCGCGCCACATGGAGCAATCGCCGACGACCTGAGATTCCCGCGCGCCGCATTCGGCGGCTGCGCTCCTAACGGCGAGTAGAAACACGCCAGCTGCGAAACGCCGACGCTCAACACGCGGAGACGGCACTGCCGAACGCGCGCGGGCCGTCCGGTGAGGAATAGAGAAACGCACTAGCCGCGAGCAGTGCAATTCCCCACGCGACCCATCCGCCGGCGCCCATCCTCATCCCCGGTGGACGTGACGCCGGCCTCGCAGCTCGCGTCGCCACGGCTCGTGCCCGTGAGCGATCTCCATCCGTGGGGTGAGAACCCGCGGGCCATCAGCCCCAAGCGGTTCGAGAACCTCCGGCGCGCGATCGCCGCCGACCCTGAGTTCCTGCGCCTCCGCCCGGTCCTCGCGCGCGCCGACGGCACGGTCTACTGCGGCAACCAGCGCTACCTCGCCGCCGTCGCCAACGGCATGACCGCGGTACCCGCGGTCCTCGCGCCCTCGCCATCGCCGGCGTCGTCCTCCCCGTCGTCCAGAACAAGATCGCCGGAGCAAAGATCGAGGGCCCGCTAGCGATCTGGCTGAACTTCGCGGCGGCGGTCGCGAGTCAAGGTGAACCCTCCTGACGCTGGCCAAAGCCCCGGTCCTCAAGCGTGGCTGGGCGACTTCCCCGAATGGAAGGCGAGAGGGACAATTCGGGCTGCTAGCCTGACATCCGTTCCGGTCGCGAGACCGTGGCGATGTGGGAGGAAAGGCGTGATGCCGCGTCGCCGAAGCTCGGCGGCCGTCCCCGAGCAGAAGACGGTCGAGCAGTACGAGCACCGCGGGAAGAAGCGGGCGAACAACCCGCCCGTGGGGCTCGTGACGCCGGAGAGTGATCGCGACGAGCCCAAGAAGGGTTACGCGTATGACCCACACCTGGATCCCCGACTGGAATGGGCAGGGAAGGCTGAGCGGGCGTCGTTCGAGGTTCCGACCGTCTCTCTCCACGTTCACGAGCGCATCGATCCAAGGACCATCCTCGACGCTGTTCGGCGCAAGGAGACAGGTCCGATCCAGGCCTCGCTCTTCGATCAACCGTCTGAGAACCCTCCTCTTCGCGAGGCCCTCGACTTCTACAAACATCCACACGGGTGGTCGAACCGGCTGATTGCCGGTGACTCGCTGCTCGTCATGAACTCGCTTCTCGAGAAAGAGGGCCTCGCGGAACAGGTCCAGACCATCTATATCGATCCGCCTTATGGCGTGCGGTATGGATCTAACTTCCAGCCCTTTGTGAGTCAGCGGGATGTTCGTGATGGACGAGACACAGACCTGACTCGCGAACCGGAGATGGTGCGCGCATTCCGTGACACGTGGGAGCTGGGGCTGCATTCCTACCTCACGTATCTCCGTGATCGCGTCCTCTTGGCTCGTCAGCTACTCAGCCCGACTGGCTCGATCTTCGTGCAAATCGGAGTCGAAAACGTCCATCACGTCCGCGAGCTGATGGACGAAGTGATGAACGCGAAGAACTTCTGTGGGCTCATCCTTCTGCAGAAGACTGCGAGTCAGTCCTCTGAGCTCTTGCCTTCTGTCGCGGACTACGTGCTCTGGTACGCGAAGGACAAGTCGCAGGTCAAGTACCGCGCTCTGTATCTACCAAAGGAACTGGGGCAGGTCGGGTCGACCAACTACGACTACGTTCGCTTGCCCGACGGCAATCATCGGAGAATGACGAGCGACGAGAAAGAGGACCCCAGCCGCCTCCCCGCCGGTGCGCGCATCTACCGCCGAGACAACCTGACCTCGCCCGGGTTCTCACAGAACACGACGGTGCCGTACGTCTTCAAGGGGAAGACTTATCACCCCGGCGTGAACAACCACTGGAAGACGTCACCTTCAGGAATCGACGAACTCGCGAGGCTGGATCGTCTGGAGGCATACGGCGAGACGCTCAGCTTCCGGCGCTTCATTGATGACTTCCCGGTCTTTCCATTGACGAACGTGTGGTCCGACACCGCCACCGGCGGCTACACGGACCCGAAGATCTATGTGGTGCAGACGAACACCAAGATTGTCGCGCGCTGCGTGCTCATGACGAGCGATCCGGGTGACCTCGTACTCGACCCGACTTGTGGCTCGGGCACTACCGCGTACGTCGCAGAGCAGTACGGCAGGCGCTGGATCACGTGCGACACCTCGCGCGTTGCAGTCACTCTGGCGAAGCAGCGGGTAATGACGGCCGTGTACGACTACTACCAGTTGGCTCATCCGGAGGAAGGGGTCGCGAGCGGGTTCCGCTACAAGACAGTGCCCCACGTGACCTTGGGTGGTCTGGCGAACAAAGAGCCGATGGTGGAGGAGCAGCTCCACGACCAGCCGCTTGTCGACAAGTCGAAACTGCGCGTCTCGGGGCCGTTCACCGTCGAGGCGGTGCCCGCGCCCGTGGTGCGGCCGGTCGAAGACCTCCCCGAAGAGCCGCCGGACGACGCGTCAGTGGCGCGGACTGGCCAGACGCTCCGGCAGGCCGAATGGCGTGCGCATCTGCTGCGCGCCGGGATCAGAGGACGTGGCGGCGCAAGGGTTGAGTTCTCTCGCATCGAGCCGCAAGGCGGCACGCGCTACTTAAACGCTGTCGGTGAGACAAATGAGGTGAAGGCGCAGGCGGTGGCGATCTCCTTCGGACCCGAGCACGCTCCGCTCGAGCAGCGCCAGGTCGAGCTTGCCTGGGAGGAGGCGCGCGGCCTCAGCCCGCGGCCCGACATCCTCGTGTTCGCAGCATTCCAGTTCGACCCTGAGGCCGCGAAGGATATCGACGAGCTCGACCCGAAGAAGACAGGCATGACCTTTCTGCGGGTGCAGATGGATCCAGACCTTCTCGTCGACGACCTGCGGAAGAAGAGCGCGGCCGATCACAGCTTCTGGCTCATCGGGCAGCCAGACGTCCAGCTGAGGCGGAAGAACGGAAAATTCACTGTCGAGGTCGCCGGCTTCGACTACTACGACCCGCGGTCGGGGGCGATCGACTCCGGCGACACGTCGAAGATCGCGATGTGGCTGCTCGACACCGACTACGACGGCAGGAGCCTCCTGCCGCGTCAGGTGTTCTTCCCCATGGCGGGCGAGAAGGACGGCTGGTCGAGGCTCGCGAAGGATCTCAAGGCTGTCATCGATGAGACGCTCCTGGAGGCCTATCGCGGCACTACATCGCTTCCCTTCGAGGCCGGTCCGCACAGGCGCGCGGCGGTGAAGATCGTCGACGACCGCGGGATCGAGAGCCTCAAGCTGCTGGAGCTCGAGTAGTGGCGACGGCGACGATCGACCAGCTCATCATCAACTCCCCGTACGAGGAGCCGCGCGAGCACTGGGCATACGATCCCGCGCTCCGCGTGTTCGAGCGGACCGCGGGCCGGCGGCCGGCCGGCTTCGTGCGTGCATCGACCTCCTCGAAGTCGTTCGACGACCCCGGGATCTTCACCCCGCTCGAGCTCCCGAACCAGATCCGTCCGCGGGTGAAGGCCTGGCGCGAGGCTGGCTACCCCAACGCGACCGGCATCACCAAGAGGCTCCTCCAGCACTGGTACGACCCCGAGCAGCGTGGCGATCGGCGCTTCTTCTTCTGCCAGCTCGAGGCCATCGAGACGCTCATCTGGCTGACCGAGGCCTCGGCCGCCGATCGCCAGGGCATCGAGGTCCCGAGCGACGGAGGTGACTTTCCGCGGCTGTGCGCGAAGATGGCCACCGGATCCGGGAAGACGATCGTCATGGCGATGCTCATCGCCTGGCAGATCCTGAACAAGGCCTCCTACCCGCAGGACAAGCGCTTTTCGAAGGCCGTCCTCGTCGTCGCGCCCGGGCTCACGGTGCGTAAGCGGCTCGACGTCCTGCTCCCCAGCCAACCGGGGAACTACTACGAGCTCTTCTCGATCATCCCCGCAGGCCTCGAGGACAAGCTGCGACAAGGCCGGGTCCTCGTGCGCAACTGGCACATGCTCGCGCCCCTCGACCCCAGCGACGGACCGAAGGTGGTCAAGAAGGGCGCGGAGAGCGACGAAGCCTTCACGCAGCGCGTCCTCGAGGAACTCGCGTCGATGCATGGGCTCGTGGTCATCAACGACGAAGGGCACCACGCCTGGCGGGTGCCGCCGAAGACCACCGCGCGCGAGGTCGGCAAGGACACGCTCGAGGAGGCGACCATCTGGGTCGGTGCGCTCGACCGACTGCACAGGACGCGCGAGATCATCGCGACCTACGACTTCTCGGCGACACCCTTCGCACCGACCGGGAAGGCGAGCGGCGAAGAGACGCTCTTCGGTTGGGTCGTCAGCGACTTCGGCTTGAACGATGCGATCGAGTCCGGCCTGGTCAAGACACCGCGGGTCGTGGTACGCGACGACGGCAAGCTCAGCTCCGACTACAAGTCGCGGCTGTATCACATCTACAACGATTCCGAGGTCAAGACGGACCTCAGCCGACCCGCGAAGCCACAGGAGCCCCTGCCTGACCTCGTCGTGAACGCTTACCTCCTGCTCGGCAAGGACTGGCTCGAGACGAAGAAGGCGTGGGAGGACTGGGGTCAGCCGACGCCACCGGTGATGATCACGGTCGCCAACCGCACCGAGACGGCGGCACGCGTCTACAACGCGTTCATGATCGGCAAGATCCACGGGATCGACGACCTCAAGGATCCGGCGCGCACGCTGCACATCGACTCGAAGGTCCTCGAGGAGGCCGAGGCGCGCGACGAGATCGTCGAGGCGCTACCGGTCGCGGTCGTCGACGACGCGAACGGAGATGCCGAGGCTGAGAGCGAGGCCCCGGCGAAGCCCAAGTCCAAGAAGGAGCAGGCCGAGTACCTGCGCCTCATGGTGAACACGGTCGGGCAGGCGGGCCAGCCTGGCGCGAACGTCCAGTCCGTCATCTCGGTGGGGATGCTTACCGAGGGATGGGACGCGAAGACGGTCACGCACATCATGGGTCTGCGTGCCTTCGACTCGCAGCTCCTCTGTGAGCAGGTCGTCGGTCGTGGCCTGCGCCGCACCTCGTATGAGGTGAACCCGGAGACGGGCTTCTTCGACCCCGAGTACGTCAACATCTTCGGCGTCCCCTTCACGTTCCTGCCGCACGAGGGCGGTACGACGGTGCGCAAGCCGAGCGCGCCGCCCGTCCCGGTCTTCCCCGACCCTGCGAAGGCGGCGTTCGCCATCAGCTGGCCGAACGTGGTGCGGATCGATCGGGAGTACCGTCCGCGCCTTGCGCTGGATCTCGCGAAGGTGAAGCCGCTCGTCCTTAACGCGAGCGACATCGCGATGAAGGCGCTCATGGCGCCGGTGCTCGCCGGAAAGGCCGACTTCAGCCGACTGTCACCGATCGACCTCCAGGAGCTCGCGCGACAGTTCCGCCTCCAGCGGATCATCTTCGAGACCGCGCGCGATGTGTACGACCAGCTGAAGCCGACTTGGAAGGGGACACGCGAGAGCCTGCTGCCGCAGGTCATTGGCCTGGTCGAGAGGTTCCTTGGCAGCGACCGGCTGCAGATCCAGCCGGCCGTCTACGCGCAGGACGAGCTCCGCCGCCGGCTGATCATCACGCTGAACATGAACAAGGTCGTCCAGCACGTCTTCGAGGCCATCCACTTCGAGAACACCGAGGCGCTGGTCCCGGTCTTCGACACCGAGCGCCCGATCCGGGGCACCGGCGACATGGGGACCTGGTACACGAAGAAGCCGCGTGAGCGGACCCAGCGCTCGCACATCAACGTGTGCGTCTTCGACAGCAGCTGGGAGGCGACCGAGGCCATGCACCTCGACATCAACCCGGCGGTGGCCGCGTGGGTGAAGAACGACCACCTGGGGTTCGAGATCACGTATGTGTTCAACGGCGTCGTGAAGAAGTACCGTCCGGACTTCCTCATCCGGCTCGCGAACGGCGTGACGCTGGTACTCGAGGTGAAGGGCCAGGACACGCAGGACGACCGCACGAAGCGTCAGTTCCTCGATGAGTGGGTCCGCGCGATCAACACGCACGGGGGGTTCGGGACCTGGGCGTGGGACGTATCGCTCTCGCAGGATGATCTGCCGGATGTTCTCGAACGGCATTGCCCGGTCGCAAAGCAGACCGCGGTGAGTTGAGCGGCGCATCTGGCGCCAACGCAAGCGGGAGCCGCCGAGCGCCCTGCTGAAGCGCCTGGGACTCGCTCGCGGCCATGACGATGCGAGGCAGCGTGCTGCACGGCGAGGAGAGTCGAGGCAGGTCACGCGACGCGTGAACGCGCGGGCCGCCTACCTCGCGGCACACCCCGCAGGTGTGCGTCGCCCAGACGTACCATCGCGTGAAGAGCTCCATGCACGAAAGAACGGTCACCTCTTGATCGGCACGGAGTGGCGGACACGCGGGCGTTCTCGATCTGGCGGCCACCTGACACGGTCCCGCTCACGCTCGCCCTGCCACCGCGCCTCGAGAGCTGGGACGCGAAGACGGCGCCGTCGCAGGTGGCGCTCGGCCAGTATCTCAACCACGTCGCCGAGCTCACGCGCCGGCAGATGACCGACGCGAGCACCGGCCTGCTGTCGCTCGAGCTCGCCGTGTCGCTGCCGGAGGACACCCATCTACCTCAGGGCGGTCACGACCTCGACAACTTCCTCTACCCGATCGTCAGACGTCTTGGGAGCCACCGGTTCGCATCCGCCCACGGCGCGCGCTTCGCAACCGAGTGCGCATCGGCGTCTGGTGGCGCTCGGCCGAAGGCGAGTCACCTATTTACGTCTAGACTCATAGATTCTAGACTCATATAGAGAAGGCTCAGATCCCTCGGCGGTTTCGGAGGGCGCGTGGGAGACAGCGATGGGTCGCGTTCCTATCACGGTCATGGGGTTCCGCTGCGAGCGGTGCGGTCACGAGTGGATCCCTCTTCGCACCGCTGAGGAGCCCAGGGTCTGTCCGAAATGCAAGAGTCCGTACTGGAACGTGCCGAAGAAATCTGCACCGATGACCTACGAAGGCTTCCGAGAGAAGATCAGAGCTGTCCTGGCTGGAGCGCAAGGCGGCCTGACCTGGACCGACGTGCGGGCGCGAGCGAGCTTGCCGCAACTGTTCCCGAACAATCAGTGGGTACGCCGTCTCGAGAAGGACATCTCACTCTCGCGCAAGCGGGACGCCCACGGGATCATCCGTTGGCGCCTTCGGGACGGGGGATAGAGGTGCGCCGCGCCGAGTTGCGCCTGCCCAGCGAACCAATGCGACTTCAGCGGTCGAACAAGGAGACCTGGAACGACGGGCGCTCGATCGACCGAGCGGACTTCTTCACCATTGGCTACACGGGCCGCACGCTCGAGGACCTCATCTCCGTGATGAAGACCGCTGGGGTCGCCTCACTCGTGGACATTCGCCACAACCCCGTCAGCATGTATCGCCCGGAGCTCAGCAAGGGCAACCTTCAGCGCGCCGTCGAGGCGAGCGGGATCCACTACTACCACGTCCGTGGTCTCGGAGTGCCGAGGGGCATCCGAGTTCTCGCAGTCGACGGGGACTCGCGCGACGTGATCTGGGATTGGTACGACGCCAACGTCATACCGGCCTTCGCTGGTCGGAACCTTCACTGGTTCTTTAACGCGATCGAGCATCCGGCCGCGCTCATGTGCGCGGAATTCGACCCCACGGCGTGCCACCGTCACCGCCTATCGGTCGCCCTCGAAGGCCATGGCCTGATGGGCTTCGAGCTCTAGGAATGCCGCTCGAATTCGGTACCGGCGGGTGGACGAAGAAGAAGGCCGTGATCGTCGTCAGGACGTACCCCGCTCCGGCGAGGAACGGCGTCGAGGTTTCATGTACCGCCGCGATCGGCGACGGCGCCTGGCTACGTCTGTTTCCCATCCCCTGGCGGCTACTACCCGAGAAGAAGAAGTTCCACAAGTACGAGTGGATCGAGGCGGAGATAAGGAAGGCGTCGACCGACACACGGCCCGAGAGCTACAACGTGAACCTTGACTCTCTCACCGTCCTGCCCGACACGGTTCCTGTGGACGATCACTGGAAGGCGCGTAGGGCGCTGCTCGATCCGCTACGCCGCGCGAGCATGTGCGAGATCGACCGCGAATGGCAAGCCAAGAAGGCGCCGACGCTCGGTTTCTTCAGGCCGAAGCGCATCAGGCGCCTTGTGATCGAGGAAGACCCCGACGGTCCTGATTGGACGGCGGAGCAGAGGGCGAAACTCCGCCAGGTGATGGGCCAGGGGACGTTGTGGAAGGACGAGGCGCATGCTCCGAAAGAGGAGCTGGAGAAGATCCCCTACAAGTTCATCTATGAGTTCGAGTGCGACGACGGCGGTTGTTGCGGACACGGGATGAGTTGTACCGACTGGGAGATCGCGCAGCTGTATCGCAATTGCCGACGTGATCACGGCGACAAGTGGGTGGAGAAGTTCCGTCAGCGCGCGGAGACCGAGATGATCGAGAAGTACGACACGCACTTCTACGTCGGAACGCTCCACGCCCACCCTGGGACGTGGATCATCGTTGGCCTGTTCTACCCGCTGCCTGCTTCCTCGTCTGAACCCGAAACCCTGACTCTCGGTCTGTAGGCGCGTCGCGCGCGTGCGGACAAGGCTGTGGATGAACATGTAGACGAGACCCGTTGTGGTCTCGGCCAGAAACCCCTGCTGACCTGCAGGCGCTTTCTAGACTGTGCGCGTGCCGCGCCGACGCCGCGATGACGGCGCACTGGTCGAGTTCGCCGAAGCGTTCCGGGACGTACCGCTCAAGGTCGGCGCGGTGGCAGCCGTTGTCCTCGCCGGTCTCGCGTGGCTCCTCCCGGTCCTCTTCCCCCGTAGAGGGACCGAGGTCATCGGCTCGCTCGCGCCCGCAGCGAGCGCCATCCTGTGGGCCTTAGCGTTCATGGTCATCGTCTCCGCACTCCTCGGGGCAGCCCGGCGCGCCAGGGACCACCGACTTTTCGACTCGAGGATCGACGTAGCAGACCTGAGCTGGGCGCAGTTCGAGAGCTACCTGGCCGAGTACTTCCGCCGGCGCGGGTCAACGGTCACGTACAGAGGCGGGGCGAGCGCAGACGGCGGGGTAGACCTCGTGCTCGAGGACGCCGGGGGTCGCCGCATCGTGCAGGCGAAGCACTGGAAGGTCCGCGATGTCGGCGTCGGCGCGCTGCGCGAGCTGTGGGGCGTTCGCGAGGACGAGGGCGCTCAGGGCGCTGTCTTCGTTACCAGCGGGCGCTACAGCGCCGCGGCCAAGGAGTTCGCCCAAGGGAAGAACCTCGAGCTCATCGACGGGGACCGTCTGCGCCGGTTGATCGCGGACGTCAAGGGCAGTGGAGCGCCGGTATTCGGTACGTCGGCATCGCAGCAGCAGACGATCGCGGTCTGTCCGCAGTGCGGGCGCGGGACGCTCGAGCGGAGACTGGCGAGGCGCGGAGCGAAGGCCGGAACCTACTTCCTCGGCTGCAGCCGCTACCCGACCTGCCGGTACACGAGAGACGCCGATTAGGGGTCCTCCGCCACTCGACGCTCGCGCTGGTGAAGCGCTACCAGCACGTCCTGCCCGGCCTCACGGTCGCCGCGGCTGAGGGCATGGACCGCAGTCCCTCGCGCCTACATCGCCGCCGAATTCCTCGGGATACCCACCCTCGCGATCAATGAACACGGGCCGTTCGCGTCGGATACCCAGCGGGACACCCAGGGGAACTCTCGTGGTCGCCCGGGAGGCGCCGTGACCGCCCGTGGGCCACTTTGGGCCGCCCTTTGCCCGCCACTCGACTTCGGGCCCCTTCTGGCGAGTGTTTGGTGCCGCCACGCCAACGGAGGAGCCCATGAACGCACCGCGCGCGCGAGCCGACCGTGAGCGAACCGCTCCTGCTCCGCGTGGACGAGGCCGCGAAGCTCCTCCAGATCAGGCGGAACAAGGTCTACGAGCTCGCGGCCGCGG
>Ga0070741_10003578_pt1 | contig 38202 bp, 30 predicted proteins | sample Coa_R1_4_FD_66440 | JGI IMG/M metagenome (GOLD analysis project Ga0070741, IMG submission 66440) | Surface soil microbial communities from Centralia Pennsylvania, which are recovering from an underground coalmine fire - Coalmine... | ecosystem: Environmental > Terrestrial > Soil > Unclassified ... | reverse complement strand
GTCCGGTTCCCCGCGTCGCTGACGACCGCATCGTGCTGGCGCACGGCGGCGGCGGACGACTCACCCATCAGCTCATCGAGAAGATCTTTATTCCGGCATTCTCCAATGCCGCGCTGGAGCAGCGCCATGACGGCGCCGTCGTGACCGTGAACGGAGCGCGCCTGGCCTTCACCACCGATTCCTTCGTGGTGCGCCCGCTGATTTTTCCCGGAGGAAACATTGGCGACCTGGCAGTCAACGGCACCGTGAACGATCTCGCCATGTGCGGCGCGCGCCCGCTCTATCTGAGCGCCGGATTTATTCTCGAAGAAGGCCTGGAGATGGAAACCCTGCGGACGGTCGTCACCTCGATGCAGGCAGCTGCGGCCAAAGCAAACGTGAAATTAGTTACAGGCGATACGAAAGTCGTCGATAAGGGCAAAGGCGACGGCATTTTCGTGAATACGTCCGGCATTGGGGTCATCGAAGAGTTCCCGGGTCTCGCAACAGCGGCGAGACCCGGGGCACCCCCATTCAACCAGGAAAGGACGACAGCGGGGGTGCCCCACGTCTCGCCGATATTGCGAGACGTGGGAGTACGACCCCAGATCGGCCCGCAATCGGTTCAACCCGGAGACGTCGTCATCGTGAGCGGCGATCTGGGTAGGCATGGGATAGCGATCCTCTCGGTGCGCGAAGGCCTGGAATTCGAATCGCCGATCCTGAGCGACACAGCGAGTGTCTGGCCCGCAGTGGAAGCCCTGCTGAAGGCGGGAATTGACATCCACTGCCTGCGCGACCTGACCCGCGGCGGCCTGGCCACCACGCTTAACGAGATCGCCGCCGACCGCAACGTCTGCATCAGGCTGGAAGAATCCTTGATCCCGGTGGACGAAGTGGTGCAGGGAGCCTGCGAGATTCTGGGGCTCGATCCGCTCTATGTCGCCAATGAAGGGCGCTTTGCGGTGTTCGTGCCCGCGTCGCAAGCTGATGCAGCGCTCGATGTTCTGAGTGGGATCGAAGTGTCAAAAGAAGCCGTCCGCGTCGGGAGGGTGGAAGAGGCTCCCGGCCGCACGGTCATTCTGCAAAGCCGTATCGGGGGCAACCGCGTTGTGGATATGCTGAGCGGAGAGCAGTTGCCCAGAATCTGCTGAAGGCGATATAAAGTTGTGCAATGTAGCCCCGGACGCCCTCGTCCGGGGTTGCGCGCGGGAGCGCGCAATGAGAATGTTTGGCACGGCTGTGCCCGCTCGGCGAGACGTAGCAAGCTACGTCTCTACAAGAACATGCGCTTCGACGCGCTCGCTGCGCTCGCGGGGCGGACGAGGCGTCCGCCCCTACACAATCATTTCCGCCCCACACAATCATTTCCGCCCTACACAATCATTTCCGCCCCTACACAATTATTTGCATCGAGTCTTCGCTTCGCGCACAATGTCGGCAGCTGGAGGTGCCCCGGTCGCCACTCTCCCCAAGTGTCGTATCTTCTTCATTTCACACGGGCTTCACTCCGCGTGACCGCAATCACCCTCGCCCGTGAGAATTATCACTGCCATGGGGCATGGGAGGGCGACAATGGGGAGCGGAATTATGCTTCTCAGGTTTTACCTACGGAGGTAGGAAAATTATGACGTCCGTGATGACACCGCCGGGAGTCAAGACTCCCGCGGACTACATTGAATCCGTGATGATCAGCGTGAAAGCGAAGAACCCTGCCGAGCCCGAGTTCCACCAGGCGGTGCAGGAAGTGTTCGACTCTCTCAGGTTGGTCCTCGCGAAGCACCCCGAATACCAGTCGGCGCGCCTGCTCGAACGTATCGTCGAGCCCGAGCGCGTCCTTATGTTCCGCGTGCCGTGGTTCGATGACCAGGGCACCATCCAGGTGAACCGCGGATTCCGCATCGAGATGAACAGCGCCATCGGTCCCTATAAGGGCGGACTGCGCTTCCATCCCAGCGTTAATCTCGGCATCCTGAAGTTCCTGGCATTCGAACAGGTCTTCAAGAACTCGCTGACCACGCTGCCCATGGGCGGCGGCAAGGGAGGATCCGATTTCGATCCCAAGGGGAAGAGCGACAACGAGGTGATGCGGTTCTGCCAGAGCTTCATGACCGAACTGCAACGCCACATCGGACCGGACACCGATGTTCCGGCCGGCGACATCGGCGTGGGCGGACGCGAGATCGGGTTCCTCTTCGGCCAATACAAGCGGCTGCGCAATGAATTCACCGGCGTCCTGACCGGCAAAGGCCTGGGCTGGGGCGGATCGCTGATTCGTCCGGAAGCCACCGGCTACGGCTGCGTTTACTTCGCCAACGAGATGCTGAAGAGCCGGAAGGACACTCTCGAAGGCAAGCTCTGCCTGGTCTCCGGCAGCGGCAACGTCTCGCAATATACCGTGGAAAAGCTGCTCGACTTCGGCGCCAAGCCGGTCACCGTGTCCGATTCGAACGGGGTGATCTACGATCCGGACGGCATCGACCGCGAGAAACTGGCGTGGGTGATGGAACTGAAGAACTTCAAGCGCGGACGCATCCGTGACTACGCCGACAAGTTCAAGAAAGCCATCTTCATGCCTACCGACATCAAGCTGGACCACAATCCGCTGTGGAACATCAAGGCGGACTGCGCATTCCCCAGCGCCACGCAGAATGAAATCACCGCGAAGGATGCGGCGAATCTGCTGAAGAATGGCTGCAAGCTGGTGGCCGAGGGCGCCAACATGCCCAGCACGCTCGAAGCTACCAAGATGTTCCTTGACGCCAAGATCCTGTACGGACCGGCCAAGGCTGCCAATGCCGGCGGCGTGGCCACTTCCGGGCTCGAGATGGCACAAAACAGCGCGCGCCTGAGTTGGACCCGCCAGGAAGTGGACGATCGTCTGCACAAGATCATGATCGCCATCCACCAGAACTGCTATGAAACGGCCGAGAAATACGGTACGCCCGGCAACCTGGTGAACGGCGCCAACATCGGCGGCTTCCTGAAGGTAGCCAACGCCATGCTGGACCAGGGCCTTGTGTAATTCGTGAATTGGGGTGCCCCAGGTCTCGCCGAAGTTGCGAGACCTGGGATTTCAGGTTGAAGTCCGGGGACTGCCTCCCATGTCTCGCAACATCGGCGAGACATGGGGCACCCCGGGTTACTGATGGATTTGCATCACCAGAATTTCCGTGTCGTTGATCTTGACCGGACCTTGCTCCCGCCGTAGATACCAGCGAAAACTGCTCCAGGGCCAATCTTCGGGAGAGGCCACTAATCCGCGCGTCACCGGATTGCGATGAATGTAGCGCAGTTTTTCGATCCGCTTCTTCTCCGTCCAAACGTTGAAGTCATAGAACCGCGGCAACCAGAATGGATTCGGGAGAACAGAACCAGGGGTGCCCCAGGTCTCGCTGATGTTGCGAGACCTGGGAACGCCGTCGCATTGCATCGCACGAACAAAGCCCAGCTTGAGGGCCTGCACCGCGAAAGAGAGAGTAGACCGTTGCGGTTCTGTCACCAGCAGGTGAACATGCTCCGGCATCACGACATATCCGAGAACGACCACCCGATACCTCCGCCGCATGCGCTCCAGAATCTGCAGGAACAAGTCACAGCGTTCGCGAACCGCCAGCAGCGGTTGGCGCTGATCGCAACTGAATGTCAGGAAATGAAGATCTCTCTTGTTAAAGAATCTGTGCAGGCCTTGCGGCATGGAGCGAAGTTAAACAAATCGGGTCGTCATAGTCTGTGACCAGTGAACATTTGCACAGCATTCAAAGAAACTCGGGGTGCCCCAGGTCTCGCTGAAGTTGCGAGACCTGGGCTTTGAAGTCCGGGGACTGCCTCCCATGTCTCGCAACATCGGCGAGACATGGGGCACCCCCGGTGTGGGGGTTAGGAAAGTCAAGACCTCGATTGGCTACTTTCTGCTTCGACATTGGTGCAGACCTTGCCTAAGCCTCTCATTCCAACGGATCGTGAAGGGTTCAAGTGGTGTGCAAAATAATCCCTGTATCATCAACTGATACAACAAGATAGAACTCATCGTTAAATCGGTTTAGCTTCCCGATTGCGGGGGCCTTTTTTGCTGTGATCTGAGGTTGGGCTGGGTGGCTCCGGTCGTCTGCAATGCGCTGGCTTGATCGGGAAGAGGCATTTCTTTGCGCGGGCTGCCGAGTGGGCAGCAGGCAGCGGCTGTCTTTATCCGCGGCGGCTTCAAATCACAGGCTGGGGTGATGGGGGTCACATTCTGCTGATTTTTTCAATGCTACCGTTCGCAGCCATTAGTGCGCTGATTCTGGGGCCCCGAAAGCTGCTAACCGACATCTGTGGAGATTACAGCAGCTTCGCGAGCGCCGATCAGGATCCGAGACGCAAAGGAGAGGACGTATGGGCCACTCCATCCCCACGATCTGGGAATCGATGCAGGCGAAGGGTTACGACCGGCGCGAATTTCTGCGCTTCTGCAGCTTCGCCGCGATGATGGCCGGAATCGAAACTGCCGGCCTCAGCAAAGTAGTGCACGCGTTGGAGACGCAACCGCGGCCGCCGGTGGTCTGGCTGCACTTCCAGGAATGCACCTGCTGCAGCGAGTCGTTCATCCGCTCCTCGCATCCGCTGGTCGCCGACGTGCTGCTCGACAGCATCTCGCTGGATTACACCGAGACGCTGCAGGCTGCGGCCGGACACCAGGCGGAGAAGAGCCTGCACGACACCATGCAGAAGTTCGCCGGCAAGTACATTCTGCTGGTCGAGGGCTCGGTTCCGACGCACGATGGCGGCGTGTACTGCACCATCGCGGGACGCACGGCGGAAGACATCCTGCAGGAAGCCTCGAAGGATGCCGCAGCGGTGATCGCGTGGGGCAGTTGCGCGTCGCACGGATGCGTTCAATCGGCCAAGCCGAATCCCACGGGCGCAACCCCTGTACACAAGCTGATCGCCAAGCCGGTGATCAACGTTCCCGGTTGTCCGCCCATCGCTGACGTCATGACCGGCGTGATCACGCATCTGCTGGTTCTGGGAAGCGCGCCGGAACTGGACGGCCTCGGACGTCCGAAGGAGTTCTACTCGCGGCGCGTGCATGACACCTGCTATCGCCGTCCGTACTACGACGCGGGATTGTTCGTGGAATCGTTCGACGACGAAAAGGCCCGCAAGGGATATTGCCTTTACAAGATGGGCTGCCGCGGGCCGGTGACCTACAACGCCTGCTCGGTCACGAAGTGGAATGGCGCGACCAGTTATCCCATTCAGTCGGGCCATGGCTGCATCGGCTGCAGCGAGGCCGGATTCTGGGATAACGGCCCGTTCTACCAGCACCTGGCATCGTTCCCCGGCTTCGGCATCGAGAGCACGGCGGACACGGTCGGCACCATCGTGGGCATCGCCGCGTTGGGCGGCATGGCCGTACACGCCGCCAGCACCAACGTGCGCAAGCATGAGCAACTGGCCGAAGGGAAGCACTCAGATCCGAAGGCGAAGGAGTAACCCATGGCGAACCGGATTGTGGTGGACCCGATCACCCGCATTGAAGGGCATCTCCGGGTAGAGGCGGTGGTGGAGAACGGCGTCATCACCGACGCCTACAGCTCGGGAACCATGGTGCGGGGTTTCGAAAAGATTCTGAAAGGCCGGGACCCGCGCGATGCCTGGGCCTTCACCGAACGCGCCTGCGGAGTGTGCACGACCGTGCACGCCCTGGCCAGCGTGCGCACCGTCGAAGACGCCCTCAACATCACGGTGCCGCAGAATGCGGAACTCATTCGTAACCTGATGTTCTGCACGCAGTACGTGCAGGATCATGTGGTCCACTTCTATCACCTGCACGCGCTCGATTGGGTGGATGTGGTCAGCGTGCTGAAGGCGGATCCGAAAAAGACCTCGGCGCTTGCGGAGTCGATTTCCAGCTGGCCCAAGAGTTCGCCAAAGTATTTCGCGGAATTGCAGACCCGCCTGAAGACTTTTGTGGAGAGCGGTCAGCTAGGCATCTTCGCCAATGGCTACTGGGGACACCCGGCGTACAAGCTTCCCCCGGAAGTAAACCTGCTGGCGGTCGCGCATTACTTGGAAGCTCTGGAGTGGCAGAAGGACATCGTCAAGATCCATGCCATTTTCGGCGGCAAGAACCCGCATCCGAACTATCTTGTGGGCGGCGTGCCCTGCTCGCTGAACGCGGAAGAAGTGAACGCCGTCAACATGGAGCGCCTGAACCATGTGGGCAGCCTCATCAAGCAGGCGAAGGAATTCGTCGAGCAGGTTTATATCCCCGACCTGATGGCGATCGCCGGATTCTATAAAGACTGGGCGGGCTACGGCAGCGGCCTGAAAAATTACCTGTCCTATGGCGATCTGCCGACGCGGGGCTACGGCCAGCCCGACTATTTCAAGTTTGCCCGCGGAGCCATCCTCGACCGGAATCTCAGCGAGGTCCATCCCGTCAACGGGCGCGACGCGCAGGAGATCAAGGAGTACATCGCGCATTCCTGGTACCGCTACAACGGCGGTGACCATGTGGGATTGCATCCCTTCGACGGGGAGACCGAATTCAACTTCACGGGGCCGAACCCGCCCTACGAGCAACTCAACGTCGAAGGCAAATATTCCTGGCTGAAAACGCCGCGCTGGAAAGAGCAGGCTATGGAAGTCGGGCCGCTGGCGCGGCTGCTGGTCAGCTTTGCCGCCGGCCGCACCGACGTCAAGCAGGTGGTGACCGACGCGTTGAAGCAGTTGAACGTTCCCCTGGAAGCGCTGTTCTCGACGCTGGGCCGGACCGCGGCGCGCGGCCTGGAAACGCTGCTCGTGGTTCATTGGATGCAAGGCTTTTACGACGACCTGATTTCGCAAGTGAAGACCGGACACACCAGCACGTTCACGCGGGAGAAGTGGGAGCCCTCCACCTGGCCGGCGACGGCGGAAGGCGTGGGCCTGACGGAAGCGCCGCGCGGCGCGCTCGCCCACTGGATCCGCATCCGGGAAGGGAAGATCGACAATTACCAGCTGGTAGTGCCCAGCACCTGGAACGCTTCCCCGCGCGACGGCAACGGCCAGCGCTCCGCCTACGAGGCATCGCTGATCGGCACCAGGATGGCGCATCCCGATCAGCCGCTGGAGATTCTGCGCACCATCCACTCGTTCGATCCCTGCATCGCCTGCGCGGTGCACCTGTACGATCCGCAGGGCAAGCACCTGCACAAGGTGACCTTCTACTGAGGAAAACCGTATGGCGACCAAGTCATGGGTAACGGAAGCGTCCCGGCCGGTGAGATTCCGGCGGGTTTACGTTTGGGAATTGCCGGTGCGGCTCTATCACTGGGTGAACGCGCTGTGCGTGGTGGTTCTGTGCGTGACGGGTTATCTGATCGGGCGGCCGCTCGCCATCACTTATTCCAGCGAAGCCTACCAACAGTACTGGTTCGGGACAGTTCGCTTCCTGCATTTCGTCACCGGATTCGTCTTCTTCTTCAACTTCCTGGTGCGCCTCTATTGGGGATTCGCCGGGAACAAGTATGCGAAGTGGACGAACTTCATTCCCAGCCAAGCGGCGCAGTGGCGCGAGATGACGGAGGTCATGAAAGTCGACGTGCTGCAAACCCGGGTTCAGGGCCTAATCACGGTCGGCCACAATGCGCTGGCGGGGCTGATTTACTTCCTGTCGTTCCTGGCATTCCTGTTTCAATCGCTCACCGGGTTCGCGCTCTACTCCAGCATGAGCCACTCCTGGTTCCCGCGGATGTTCGCCTGGATCACGCCGCTGATGGGCGGCGACTTTGCGGTGCGCCAGTGGCATCACATTTTCATGTGGTTCTTCATATGGTTCACGCTGGTGCACGTTTACCTGGTGTTCTATCACGACTACATTGAGGGCCGGGGCACGACGTCCTCCATGGTGGGGGGCTGGAAATTCGACAGTGATCAACGTGACGAAAAATAGCGAGGACCACATCCTGGTGCTCGGCATCGGCAACCTCCTGATGGGAGACGAAGGGGTTGGAGTACACGTGGTGCGCCGCCTGGAGCAACTCTCGCTGCCGCCGAATGTGCGATGCCTGGACGGCGGGACCGGCAGCTTCCTGTTACTGGAATGCATGCAGCTGGCCGGCCGCATTCTTCTGATCGACGCCACGATTGACGGCAAACCTCCCGGGACCGTCACGCGGCTCACGCCGCAGTTTTCCTCGGACTATCCGGTCACGCTCACCGCACATGACATCGGCCTGAAAGATCTTCTGGACGCCGCGTATTTCACCAGCGGCGCGCTGGAGGTAACTTTATTTGCGGTCTCCATCGAAGCGCCGCGCGGAATTGGCATGGAACTGTCACCGGTGATCGCCCGGGCTCTGCCCGCTATTAGCCGGATGATTGTGGAGGAGCTTGAGGCGGCTGTGGCTCCCGTTGGCGCGCTGCGCTGAGGACAGGGGTCGTGCTCTCACCCTTTTTGCCTCCTGGGATTCTTACCTTCTTCAACAGATCTCTATGGCATCAAGGAAGTCAAAACCCCACCCTGTCCGTCCTGAGAACGGACGGACAAGTCGGGGCACCCCTTCTTTGTAGTTCCTTGGGCTTTCTGCGGATTTGAAATTGGACTAGGATACTTCGCGTGATCGTCCGGCCCATTGCTGCGCCTATTCTTGATGCGGAAGAGCGGTTCGAAGGGTTCGAGAACCTGATGCCGTTCCGGGTGCAGAACATTCTGCTGGTCTCGAGCCTGTACGACTCCTTCATCCTGCGCGAAGACGGGCGGCTGAACGAGTTGCTGATCGACGAATCGCTCGAACTGAACCTGCGGCAGATTCCCAGCATCACGCATGTGTCCAGCTGCGCCGAGGCGGTTGAACTGGCGAGAGCGAATCCGCAGTTCAACCTGATCGTCACCAATCTGGCCGTCGGCGACATGAACGCCGCCCAACTGGCCCGCGAAGTGCGGCACGCGGGCCTCGACATTCCCGTGGTGGTGCTGGGCTATGACTACCGGGAGATCAAAAATTTCGTGGCGCGGAATCCGGTGAGCGACATCGACCGCGTCTTCCTGTGGCAGGGAACTGCACGCATCCTGATCGCCATCGTCAAGTACGTCGAAGACAAACGCAACGTGCTGCACGATACGCGCGCCATGGGTGTTCCGGTGCTGCTGGTGGTGGAAGACAACATCCGCTACTACTCGTCGTTTCTGCCGGTGATCTATACCGAGCTGATCAAGCAGTCGCGACGGGTGATTCAGGAAGGCATCAACGTGGCGCACAAGCTGGTGCGCATGCAGGCACGCCCCAAGATTCTGTTGAGCTCCAACTTCGAAGACGCATCGCAGCTGGTACAGCAATACCGCGATTACATCTTCGGAGTCGTGTCGGACGTGGAATTTCCCTGGGATGGGAAGCTGAGCCCGGAAGCGGGATTCGAACTGGCGCGCATGGTCAGAAGCCTGACCCCGGACGTTCCGGTGATCCTCCAGACCAGCCGCACGGAGTTCCGGCCGCGCGCCCACGCGGAAGGATATTCCTTCCTGCGCAAGCGCTCACCCACGCTGCTGAAGGACTTGCGCCGCATCCTGACCGACCAGTTCGGCTTCGGGGACTTCGTCTTCCGCCTGCCCGATCAAAGCGAAGTGGGACGCGCCCGGGACTTGAGCGAACTGGAAGAGCTGTTGCAGACCGTGCCCGCCGACAGCCTGATGTTCCACGCGCAGCGCAACCACTTTTCGCACTGGCTGATGGCGCGCACGGAATTTGCGCTGGCGGCAAAACTGCGGCCGCGCCAGGTCTCAGATTTCAACGGCCCGGAGCATCTGCGGCATGACCTGATCGAATCCATTCACGAGTACCGCCGGGAGCAGAACGAAGTCCTCATTGGCGACTTCAAGTCCGAGGGCTTCAAGCCTTCGCAATCCAGCTTTCTGCGAATTGGTTCTGGATCGCTTGGCGGCAAGGCGCGCGGCCTGGCTTTCGTGCGGCACCTGCTGCGGACCCGGCGTATTGCCAAGCGATTTCCCGGGGTGCGGATCACGGTTCCCCCCGCGGTTGTCATTGCTACCGATATGTTCGACGAGTTCCTCGCCGAGAACAATCTGGGCGACTTCGCCCTGCACTGCGACGACGACCGCGAAATTCAGCGGCGCTTTCTCGAATCGCCCCTGCCGCCGGAGCTGCAGGAAAACCTGGCCGCCTTTCTCGACGAGGTGCGCTACCCCCTGGCGGTGCGCTCATCCAGCCTGCTGGAAGATTCGCAGTACCAGCCCTTCACCGGCGTCTACGAAACCTTCATGCTGGGAAATCAGCATGGCAATTTGCAGGCCCGCCTGGAAGAACTCTCCGAAGCCATCAAGCGTGTCTACGCCTCAACGTTCAGCCAGCATGCCAAGGCTTACGTGCGGGCTACGCCCTATCGCCTGGAAGAAGAGAAGATGGCGGTGATCCTGCAGCAGGTGGTGGGAACACTGCACGGCCCGCGCTTCTATCCTGACTTTTCCGGAGTGGTGCGCTCCCACAATTTTTATCCGGTGCCGCCCATGACTTTTGCCGACGGCATCGCGGCGGTAGCGTTGGGCCTGGGCCGCACCGTGGTGGATGGGGGCAAATGCCTGATGTTCTGCCCGCGGTATCCCAGGAACCTGCTGCAGTTTTCGTCGGTGGAAGATATTCTTGCCAACACGCAAACCGAGTTCTGCGCGCTGGAGCTCGACAGCAGCCGGCAAGGCGGAAGCCCGGGCCACTGGCGCGAGGCCCGCTTCGGGCTGGAGGCCGCCGAAAAGGATGGCACTCTGCACGCGGTCGCTTCTACTTATTCCGCCGACAATCACGCTGTCTACGACGGACTGAGCCGGCCCGGCGCCCGCGTCGTGACCTTTGCCCCGATGCTCAAGCTGGGCATGTTTCCGCTGGCTCCGATTCTGGAGGTGCTGGTGCGAGCCGGCGAGGACGCGTTAGGCAACCCGGTGGAAATTGAGTTCGCTGTGCGCCTGCCGCGCGGGGAGGAGCCGGCGGAGTTCGGGTTCCTGCAGATCCGCCCCCTGACCCTGGCGCGCGATCATCAGGAACTGGCGATCGAGGATGTGGATCCCTCCCAGGTGCTGTGCCGCAGCAGCCAGGTTCTGGGAAATGGCCGGATCGAGAATGTGCACGACATTGTGGTCGTCGACTCGCAGCGCTTCGAGCGCAGCCGCAGCCAGGAAGTCGCCAAGGCGGTTGCCCATTTCAACGCCGCGCTGAACGCCGAGAACCTCCCGTATCTTCTGATCGGAGTAGGGCGCTGGGGTTCGAACGACCCCTGGCTGGGAATTCCGGTGGAGTGGGACGAAATTTCCGGAGCGCGCGCCATCGTAGAAGCGGGCTTCCGCGATTTCCGCGTGACTCCATCACAAGGCAGTCACTTCTTCCAGAACCTGACCGCGTTTCAGGTCGGCTATTTTACGGTGAATCCCGATGCAGGAGAAGGATCGGTCGATTGGGAATGGCTGGCGGACCAGCCCGCGATTGAGGAACAGGAATGCGTGCGCCACCTGCACTTTGACGGGCCGCTAAGCGTAGTGATGAACAGCCGGAAGAGCCAGGGCGTAATCCTTAAGCCCAATGCCAGCCTGAACGCTTAGACACAGTATTGTTCAGAGATTTCCGCGTTCTGCCCGCGCCGAAAAGTGACCCGTAGCTCTCCACACAAGTTATAGAAGGGAAAGCGCGTATGCCCTCAATGCCGCGCCCGGCGCGGGACGGCGCCAACATCCGCTCTGGCCTGCGCATCTGAACTGAGAGCTTTTCATTATGCGCTTCAGGTCTATTTCTCTTCTCTCCTGTGTGATATTTGTGCTGTTACTCGTCGGCTGTGGCGGTCTTTCCAGCGGCAAAGGAAGCACGCCGACCCCATCACCAACCCCGACGCCGACCCCGACTCCAACGCCAACTCCGACCCCAACTCCGGGCGGATCCGATATCAGCGCCGTGAATCACGTCGTGATCATGATCCAGGAGAACCGCTCCTTCGATCACTACTTCGGGCAGATGACGGCCTACAGGGCAGCCAACGGCTATCCCATCAATGGATCGCCGGCGACCATCGAGGACGAGAGCGTGGGGGCATTCTCCAACTTTTCGCCCGTGAGCGGTACGAACATCGCTCCCTATCACACCGGTTCGGTGTGCACCGAAGACCTGACGCCTGCCTGGACCGAGACGCACAAGAACTTCGATTGGCAGAACCCCGCCGGCGCCAGTTCCAGTTCGCCGATGGACGGCTTCGCGCAACTCGCGGTGCAGATCAGCCAGTACGCTGCCACGCTGGGAATCCAGATGGCCGACCAGGACGGCCATCGTGTGATGGGCTACTTCGATGGTAATGATCTGAACTACTACTACTTCATGGCATCGAATTTCGCCATGGGCGACCACTTCTTCGCTCCCATACCCAGCTACACTCCGGCGCAGCGGGCTTATCTCTTCGCGGCTACATCGCAGGGATACGTTCACGATCCCGGCCCGGGAAAACTTACCGCCAAGACCATCTGGGAGGAACTGGATGCCGCGGGCGTTTCCTGGAAGATCTATTCGGAGGAGACGAACCTCTTTACCTATTTGCAGGACTTTGCCTACTACAACCAGCCCGGAGTGTCAGCCAAAGTAGTCTCAATCGATCAGTTCTTTACCGACGCGGCGGCCGGCCAGCTGCCCGGAGTTTCGTTCATTGAGACCGGGTTGCACGACGGCCTTTCCGAGCACACCAGCAACTTCGATTCCGCGCAACCGCAGCTGGGCGAGGTCGCGATCAACGTGCAGACCGGCGCGCAGTTTGCGTCGAAGATCATGAACTCAGTGATGCAGGGGCCTTCGTGGAGCGATAGCGTGATCTTCTTCGCGCATGACGAAGGTGGAGGCTTCTTCGACCATGTGCCTCCCCTGTCGGTGCCGAGCCCGGACAACATCAAGCCGGTGGACCTCACGGCGGACGACGTGCCTGGCGATTTCACCATCACGGCGAGCCGCGTGCCCAACATGGTGATTTCGCCCTTTGCCAAAAAGAATTTCGTCTCGCACACACCCATGGACTACACGGCGTACCTGCGTTTCATCGAGACGCGCTGGGGCCTGCCCACACTCACAGCGCGCGACGCCGCGATGCCGGACATGACCGAGTTCTTCGATTTCACAAACAAGCCCTGGGCCACGCCGCCATCCCCGCCGGCGCAGAACATGAGTGGAGCGTGCGACTTCACCAAACAATAGCGGCTCCAGCAGACAGGCCCGCAATCTCACCGCCACGCAATGCCGCCGTGCCGCGCCGGCAAGATGACGGGATGTTTCATATCCAGCGGCGACACTGTTCCATCAGCCTCAGCCAGCCGGCCAGCGAGTTTTCCTGAAAGGTGGCATCAAAGATGATCTCGTGCACTCCGATGCGGGAACATTCGGCAAGATCTTCTTTGATCTGCTGAACGGTTCCCTGAAAGACCGCTCTTCCGTCCGGCTGCGGCTTTTCTGTGATATGCAGGTTCGCGCGGACGACCATCGACAGACGCGAAGGGTCGCGCCCAGCTTGCCTGGCCATTTCCTGGATCGCGGCGAACATCTGGGCCATCCCTGCGATCGGAATTCCGACAGGATTCCAGCCATCCGCCATCGTCGCCAGCCGTTTCAGGGCGGGGGGAGCGAATGCCGCCATGTAAATCGGGGGATGCGGCTTTTGCACCGGTTTCAGCGAAATGTAGGACTTCGGAAGGCGGAAGAATTTTCCACGAAACTCTACAGGATCCTGGGTCCAGATTGCTTTCAGCACCTGCAAAAACTCATCGGCGCGCGCGCCCCGCTGCTTCATATCAGCGCCGGCGGCATCCATCTCGTCCTGGGACCAGCCCAGTCCCAGGCCTACGCGCAGCCGTCCCCCGGACAACTGGTCGAGGGTGGTCAAGCGCCGGGCCAGCAGGACCGGGTTGTAATAGGGGATGTCGAGCACGCTGGTTCCCAAAGTTATCTTCTGAGTTTGGGCCGCGGCGAAAGTCAAGGTGTCAAGCGGATCCAGGCAGTATTTATAGCCCTCCGGTAACGACCCGTCCGGGGTGACCGGATAAGGAGTCTGTGGTCGCACGGGCCACAAGAGCCGCTCGATAGTCCACAAACTGTCATAGCCGAGCGCCTCAGCATGCTGAGCCACCTTCGAGATCGCTTCCGCGGTCCCAACCTTGCCGATATTGGGCAATCCAAACCCTGCTTTCATTTTGCCAGCCTCCGGATTCGTATCTGGTCACTTGAGTATACGAGAGGGTGTGGCTCAGCTGTCCGTGATGGGTGAAGCCAAGGAATAGAGACGCGCCGGAAGCGCGGCATGGCTCACATCCTGCCAGCCGGGCGGACGAGCGTGATTCAGGTCACCGAATAAAGTCGAAAACGACTGCAATAGTGCAATAATGGTGGAAGCATCAAGACTGAATGCTTCTGACTTGGACCCGGGCCCGCCAAAGCGCGGTGGCGCCGTTTTGCGGCAGGGCCAGGTTCGTGGCTTTCAACCAGGATCCTTCGAACCCCAAGCATTGCGGGACGCCGCCTGCACTTGGGCTGGAATCGTACCGAGGTGGCTTATGACGTTGACTATCGTGGCGGTGATCTTCGGAATGTTCGCAATCGGTCTGATCGTCCTGCTGATCTACAAGAGCACGCTGACCATGCACGAGGACGAGCAGCTGTTTCTGGATGACGCCAGTTCGCACATGCACGCCGAGCAGACGGAACTGCTGGCCAAAGTGAAGCGCCTGACCCTCCCGGTGCGCGTATTCAGCGTCGGATCGGGAGTATTTCTGCTGGTGTTCGTCGCCATGTTGATCTATCAGAAGTTGAACGAAGTCCAGTAGGATTCGGCTTGAAGCTCGCCCCGGCAATCGCTGAGGCAAATGCCGGGCCACCGGCGCGCCTCGCGCTTGTTGAACAGTAGAACTGCCACTGTCCCGGCGGGTGGCCCAGCCTTCCCGCGATACTTGCCTGCTCAATTCACAACTGAGGGTGCCCGTCCTTGCGTTTTTTGCAAGGGCGGGTAGCGATGCTGCCGGACACAACTTGTTTCCTTCCGCACAAATCCCGTTACGTATGCGTCCTTCGTTCCCGCCCTTTGCAAACTGCGCAAAGGAGGGGGCACCCTCAGCATGGGTGCTCCCAGGCTCATTCGTCAGACCGATAACTGCTCCACACCCCACTGTTCCGGTTCCATGCCAGCCCACACTTGACGGGATTGCGGTGCAGGTTGCGCAAGGGCGTTGGTGAAAAGCCCCACTTCTCGCAAAGGCGGCGAGAAATGGGGCACCCGGACTTTGACGAATGAAAACCGATGTCCCACGGGGTTCCCGCCAGGTTTTCTGCGCCTTTAGGTCCTGAATCGATCCCTCTTTTACAAACAATCCCTGTGCGCATACACTAGCGGCTGTTTTTGTGCCGTATGTCGATGCGGAATGAGCAAGGAAATCGGCCCATCTTTAAGGAGGCCCCTGCAATGTGCTCTCGACTGATTCCGATGGTGGTGTTCCTGCTGCTGACGCGCGTGGTGTTAGGGCAAGCCCCGGCCTCCTCGCCTCCGTCCCAGCCGTCCGTGCAGGAACTGCTCGACCGCATTGAGCAGTTGGAAAAAAGAGTCAGCGAGCTTGAGGGAGGCGGGCGCAAGCCGGCGGCAACTCCGACTGCCGGACTGCAGGCAGTCCCGGCGCCTGCGGCATCCGAGCCAGCGGGCACTCCCCCCGCTCCGCACGATCATGAGCAGACGATCAACAACGCCCAAGTGCAACAGGCGGAGATGCATTACCCGTCGCTGCAAGTCCGCGGCTTTGCCGATGTGGATTTTTCCGCGACCGACCAGAAAGGTTCGAACAGCGGTTTCAACATGGGGCAGTTCGTGCTGCACTTCGCATCCGCTCTTTCGGGAAAGGTCAGCTACTTCGGGGAAGTCAGCTTCACAGCGGCGCCCAGCACCTACGACCTGGCGGTAGAGCGTTCCATTATTCGCTACGACTACAACGACTACTTCAAAGTGTCATTTGGCAAGTATCACACTCCGCTTGGATATTGGAATGCGGCCTTCCATCACGGCGCCTGGCTGCAGACCACGATCAGCCGGCCGGAGATGGTGCGAGTTGGCGGCAGCCTGATTCCCATCCATTTTGTGGGCGCCCAAGTAGAAGGCAATGTTCCCTCCGGCGGGTTGGGGCTGGGCTACAGCGTAGGGCTGGGGAACGGCCGGAGTTCGCCCTTCAGCAAAGCCGGCGACAGTGGCGATCTCAACAGCAATCGAGCGTGGGTGGCCAGTTTGTTTGCCCGGCCCGCGCGGCTCTACGGGCTACAGGTCGGCGGCTCGTTCTACGGGGACAAGCTCTCTACTAATCCGGGAACTTACTTCAACGAGTGGATCGCAGCCGCGGATGTGGTCTGGACCAAGGAACATCCCGAATTCCTGGCGGAATACGCCAATGTGCATCACCGCGATGTGGCGACCTCGCAGACCTTCAACACCACTTCCTACTACGTTCAGGTGGCTTACCGGCTTCCCTGGAGAGCGAGCAAATGGAAGCCCTACTACCGCTTCGAGTATATTCATAGGCCGGGTATTGAGCCGGTATGGGATTTCTCCACTGTCCCCGGCGTAGTGGACCTGGTCGGTTCGTCCGTCGGGGTACGATACGACATCACAAACTTCGCGGCTTTCAAAGGAGAATATCGCCACGCCCGTCGTGGTGTGAATGAACCCGATGTGAATGGGGCATTTTTCCAGACCGCATTCACTTTCTAAAACTATACGATGACGCTCGACCGCAAAATCGTGTTCATCACTCTGGGACTGGCCGGCATCGTTTTGGCGTTATGCGCCAACCTTGCCGCTCAAAGCCATGGTGTCGATGTGGCGGTGGTGGTCCACCCCGACACGCCCGTCAGCGACCTCAGCCTGGCCGATGTGCGCAAGGTGTTTCTTGGGGATCGGCAATACTGGACCAGCAATCTGCCCGTAGTCCTGCTGATCCGCGCTCCCGTGGCGCGAGAGCGCAATGTGGTGCTGAAAATCATCTACCAGATGTCTGAGGCGCAGTTCAAACAATACTGGATCGCCAAGATCTTTCGGGCGGAGTCCGCTTCGGCGCCTAAGGTGGTGTATTCCAACGATATGGCTAACGATCTGGTGACCGCCGTCCCCGGCGCAATCGCCTTTATCGATGCCCGCGAGGTCCGGTCCGGGGCCAAGGTCTTGCGGGTCGATGGCCACTTGCCCGGAGAGTCGGGCTATCCGTTGCGCTAACCTCCGGACTGAACTTTAGCTTGTCCCCCACGAAGATCTACTGTGGCAAGCCCATGCGCTGCAGTAATTGCTGGAAACGCGAATCGGAACGAATGCCGTCGAAAGCCGGCTCGATCTTCATGCTGGTCAGATTGCTGTCGCGTTCGTTGAACGCCCTTTCCAGATACGACAGCGCTTCCGGCTTCTGTTCGAGCCGGGCGTAGATTTCCGCCATGTTATACGAGGAAACGTAGCCCCTCTTGGAGACCTCTTTGAGGCCTTCCAGCCAGCTTCGCAGCACTCCGGGGTAGCCGGAACTGCTGTAGTCCTCACCGATCGCCGCGGCCAGGTCAGGGTTGCCGGAGAGGGTCAAGACTTGTTGCCGTTCAGAAACGGCCTCCTTGTACATTCCGTTTTGGGCGTAGGCCGCCTCGAGCGCATGCTGGGCGGGAACGAATTTTGGATCCATTTCCAATGTCTTCTGCAGTTGTTGGATCGCCGCGTCGTACTGGCGCGCAAAATAGAGTTGTCGTCCGACACTGGTATTGATCAGCAGGGAAAGGGGATCCAGTTCTTGCGCCTTCTTCAGTTCCAGCCTGGCCTGCTCGAAGCGCCCCATCCTGGTAAGGAAATCGGCGTACCAGTGGTGAGCGGTCGCGGAGTTGGCATTGAGCTCAATCGCCTTCTTGAACTCATTCTCGGCTCCCGCCCAATTCCAATCGTAATCCGCGCGTACCAGGGCCAGCGCGATATGAGCTTCGGGCAACTGGTCGTCGAGCTTCACCGCTTGCCGCGCCGCCGCCTTGGCGTTCTGCCACACCTTGTTGGGCGCGTCGTATCCGCTCTCGCCCAGAAAGTTGTAAGTATTCGCCAGGCCGGCATAGGCCAGCGCGTAGTTCGGATCCTTTTCTACAGCCTGATCGAAATAGACAATCGCCTTGCGGAATCCCTCTTCCGTCCACTTGTTCCAGTAGAAGAGACCCTGAAGATAAAGCCGGTAAGCCTCTGGATTATCCGTCTCGTGCCCGGCTAATTCGCCGACCGGCTTTCCGCTGAGCCGGGGCCGCAGGTTATCGAAGATCTCTTTGGAGATGTCCTGTTGCACGGTAATCAAGTCGGACACTTTCCGGTTGTACTGGTCTCCCCACAACTCGGACCCGTCGGCCACGCTCACCAGATCCGCCTGGATCATCAAGGTGTCGCCACGCTGCGCAATCTTGCCCAGCAGAACGGCATCGACGTTGAGTTCCGTTCCTATCTTTCGGACATTCACCTCATGTCCCTTGTAGCTGAAGACGGTACTGCGCGCCATCACCTGGAGCTGAGGAACCCGGCTAAGGCCACTGATAATTCCTTCGGTCACCCCATCGGCAAGGTACTCGAGATTGGGATCCGCGCCGCTGTTGACGAATGGCAGGACGGCTACGGAATGAATGCGCGCGGATTCCGCACCGCCGCGCAGCCGGTAGCGCCAGTTGTACAGAAGCCAGGCTGCTAACAAAACGAATACGAGGCATGCGGCTGCTGCCAGGCCGAGGTGTGCGGTTCCCCAGCGCCTCGCGGCTGCCGGCTTGGGAACCGAGGCGGGAACTCCGGCGGACTCCGTATCACGCTTGACTCGTTTGAGGTCGGCGCGCAGTTCGGCCGCCGATTGGTAACGCAAATGGCGGTCCTTTTCCAGCAACTTTGCAATGATCCACCCCAGGTCGGACAGCAGATCTGGATTCAGGCGCGTAACCGGCAATGGGGCTCGATTCAGGATTGCCTCAAAGACCACCGCGGTCGTACTGCCGGTAAAAGCCAGGCGCCCCGTCGCCATCTCGTACAAAACCGCACCCAGCGAAAACAGATCGGTGCGGGCGTCGAGCTCCTGCCCTCGGGCCTGCTCAGGAGACATGTACGCCACCGTTCCCAGGGCCATGCCGGTGCTGGTCAAATTTTCGTCGCTGGTTAATGTCGGATCAGCGGGCGCTGCTCCCCCTGCCGGTATCCGGTGGTGGCCGGGCACCAGCTTAGCCAACCCGAAGTCCAGAATCTTGGTTTGTCCACGCTTGGTGATGAAAATGTTGGCCGGCTTCAGGTCCCGATGGATGATTCCGCTCTCGTGCGCGGCGTCCAGCGCGTCCGCGATTTGGATGGCAATCTCGAGGATCTGAGCGCTCTCCAGAGGCTTGCCCGCGATCAGGTGTTTGAGGGTCTGTCCTTCCAGAAGCTCCATCACAATGAAAGGCTGGCCCTCCCACTGGTCAATCTCGTGGATGGTACAGATATTGGGATGGTTTAGACCGGAGGCGGACCGGGCTTCGCGCTGGAACCGTTCCAGAGCCTGGGGTTCGCTCACTAACCGGGGAGGAAGGAACTTCAGGGCCACACTGCGTCCCAGTCGCAAGTCCTGGGCGCGGTACACGATACCCATGCCCCCGCCGCCCAGCTTATCTTCGACTCGATAGTGGGAGATGACTTGGCCGACCATGGATGGTCACCCGCAGCGTAGGTCCGCCATGTTAGGACAGCACTCTCTACAAGTCAACGCGAGATGGCCTCGGGCCCGGTGTCAAAGCTCGTTAGAAATGTCCCTTTTAAAATCGCGAAGGGTGGGTTTCAGGGGAAAACAAAAGTTGGGTTAGCCGCCGGAAAGGCTGGGAGCGCGTTGGCGAAAAGACCCACTTCTCGCAAAGGAGGCGAGAAGTGGGGCACCCTGCGTGAAATGGGCACCCTCCGTGACATGGGGCACACATGGTGCGGCTAATCGGTGGTGTAGTTGATTTCCAGGCGGCGGACCTGAAGGCTTGAGACATAGAGCGCGATCAGCGCGACGATCAGGATACCTAACACGGCCACCGGGGCTGACACGGGGTCGGAGTTGGAGATCAGCAGGGCAAGAATCGCCGGAGTCCCTGGCGCCGCCGGTATGTCGACCGGGCACAATGATTTGAGGTAATAGATCACGCTGAACTGTTTGAGTATTCCCGGCAAGAACGGGTTGATGGCCTCCCACATCAGGATCGCCGCCGTGGGCAGGATGGGATTGCGGAACAGCATCCCCGCTACCAGGAAGAATGCTCCGTATCCGATACAGGCGAGCACGGTCACGCCCAGGTAGACGGCCGCATGCTCAAGACCATGATTGTGGTAGAGGTAGACATCGCGCGCGTTCGCAGGGAAGTGCCACAGGAAGGCAACGATCTGCAACGCTTCGCTGGTGACGAAGATCGTGCATGTAGCCAGCAAGCCGGCGAGAAACTTTCCCGCCATCACGACCTCGCGCCGCACGGGAGCCAGAAAATAGAAGTGCAGGCTTCGGTCAAGAATCTCGCCGCGAAACAGGTTCATGAAAATTCCCAGGCAACCGAAGAAAACAGCCAGGCGCAGGAAGAAGAATTGGAAGACGCCGGCGAACATGATGGAATCCTGCCCCAGATTGTTTCCTTCCTGGAGATTGATACTCTCAATCTTGTCGTCGGCCAGGCCTACATAGAGATCGTTCTGCCCGTCTGAGTAGTGAAATTCCTCGCGCTGCACCTCGACCGGTCTGTCGCTCTGCGAATCACTCCCCGGCGGCACGGGGCGGGTATCCGTCCAGTGGGACCGGCTGGGAGGCTTTCCCAGGAGCGCAATCACCTCCTGGCTGGTCATGCCCGGCTTTACCGCCAGCAGATCCTGATAGGTCAGCGGCTTCTCGCTGCGGGCTACAACGCTCGCCCTGCGGTGTTGCTGGGTCGAGGTGGCAATGGCATAGGCAAGGAAAAGCACTACCGGGAGCGCGGCCATGACATAAATCCAGAGGCCTCGCCGGGCAAAGAACGTCTTCTTCATCTCCAGGCGCATGACAGCTTTGATCTGCGACCACCACAATGGCATCATCGCACCGCCTCTTCGTTGCCGATCAGATATTCATAGACGGAGAGCACGTCGTCATCGGCGGGAGCAATCGATTCGATCTCCACCCCGTTGAGCGCCATTTCGTTCAGCGCGAGATAGAAGCGGTCGGAGTCCCGCGTTTTCAGCAGCAGGCCGCGCTCGTCCTTGTGGATGGAAACCTCGATCGTCAATTCGTGTTGCAGCATCTTCGCGGCCAGCTCGCGCGGATGACTGCAGCGGATCAGAATCTGCGTGGGATGCTCCTCAATTTCGCCCCGCACCGCGGCGATCTTTCCCTCTGCCACCACGTACCCGTTGCTGAGCAGAATGACTTGATCTGAAATTACGTCCACTTCGTGGAGAATGTGGCTGGAAATGATCACATAGCATCCCTGCGCCGCCGCCGTCCGAAAAAGCGCGATCATCTCCGAGCGGGCGAGCGGGTCCAGTCCGTTCAACGGTTCATCCAGCACCAGCACCTTGGGATCGTGCGCCAGCGCCTGTGCCAGCCGGATCCGCTGCCTCATGCCCTTGCTGTAGCCTGCGATATTTCGTTTGGCGGCGTCCACCAGATTCACCCGCTCAATTACGCGCCACGCCAGCCGTTCGGCGCTTTCGCGATCGCGTCCTGCGAGCCGAAGATAGGAGTACACAAACTGGAATCCGGTCAGGCCTTTGGGGAACGCGTCAAATTGCGTGCTGTATCCCAGCATCTTGAACAGGTTCTCGGAATCATCGGTGCGGTATCCGAGGATCTCGATCCGCCCGCGGGTCGGCTTCACCAGACCTGTCATCAGGTTCATCAGCGTGGTCTTGCCCGATCCGTTGGGACCGACCAGGCTCGTGATGCCGGGAGGGATCGAGAGATTCACGCGGTTCACGCCCAGAATCTCTCCGTAGAACTTGGAAACATTTTCGAAGAGGATGTGGTCGCTCACCGGACCACCTCGTAGGCACGCACCTTGCGCATCAGCAGAGCGAGAGAAATTGCGCAATAAACCAGCAGGGCCAGCCACGCCTCCGCCACGGGAATCCCCCGCTGCGTGTCGACGCGGAACAGGTCGTTCCATACCGTAGCCATGAGATAGGCGACGTTAACAAAGTGGCCGGACTGGGTCTGCAACACTGCGTTGATGGCCTGCGCGAAGCCGGCTCCGAAGAACATCAGGCCCAGCAGGAGGGCCCCGGCCACGATTCTCCACTTGACCCAGGCGGAAAGGGCCATCGCCAGGAGCGACAGAATGGCAATCCAGATGAGGGAGGAAAGCACGAGGCTGCCGGCAATCCAAAGATGAGTCCAGGTCCAGCTTGCCCCTGCCAGGCTGGCCTGTACCAGAAACAGCACCAATCCCGGCACCCAGGTAATCTGGGAAAGCAAAATGGCGAGTACGGACGACTTGCCTAATATATATTCCGCGCGCGAAAACGGACGGCAGAAGTACAGCGGGAGCGCGCCGTTGGAGAGATCCGGGGAAATCAGGCCCGGGCCGGTAAAGGCCGTCAGAATGAACGCAAACACTCCCTGCACGCTCATGAAGTTGAAAAAGAATCGATGGTCGATGGAAAGCACGTTCCTGGGGAGGCCTACCAACTGAAGGAAGGCGGCGTTATGAGCCATATAGATCATCAGAAAACAAGCCAGCGGGTAGAAAAAGCAGACGACAAACAACCCGGTCAGGAGCCTGGAGCGAAACAGATTCCGCCGCGAGTAGCGGAACAGGACAAGGCACCGCGACCACTCAGGGGTCAACGGGCCGGAGTAGGGCTTGTAGTTACGCCGGTAAACAGCCATCGCTGCACCCCAACCTCGACGTCAAGCTTTGCATTTCAGTTCTCCATGGCCTTGAGAAAAATGTCTTCCAGGGTGTCGCGGCGGAAGTTCATCCGCCGGATGCGCACCTGGCGGTCCGCGGCGAGGCGGAAGATGTCGCGGGTTTCAACTCCATCGGCCAGAATGATCTTCATGCGATTCGCGTTCACCGCGCACTCGCAGCCGAGTTTCTCGATGGCTTGCGTGAAGTCGCCATCGGCGCCATAGATCTCCATTTCCAGAAACCGGCGGTTGGCGCGGCGTTCTTCATCCAGATTGGAGTAATGTGCGATCTTTCCCCGTTTCAGGATGAGGACCTCGTCGCAGGTATCTTCGACGTCGCGCAGCAGATGGGAGCACAATACGATCCGCATTTCCTTGCCGTCGCGAATCTCCTTGATCATCCGGATCATGCGCTGTCGCGCGGAAGGGTCTAACCCGTTGGTGGGCTCGTCGAGGATCAACAGCTTCGGCCCGTGAACAATCGCCTGGGCCAGCTTCGCCAGTTGCTTCATGCCGAGGGAATAGGTGCCCAGCTTGCGGTACCGCGCCTCCGCCAGCCCCACGTAGAACAATGCCTCGTGCGCCCGCTCCAGAGCGAGGTCCGGGGGCAGGCCCGACAGTTCGCCCATCATCTGGACGAAGGAAACCGCAGTCATCTTCGAAATGAATGCGTCATTCTCGGGCATGTAGCCGGCGAGCCCGCGAATGTTTCGAACTTCCGTTCCGACGTCATACCCGAACACCCGTGCCGAGCCTGCGGAAGACTTGTAAAAGCCGAGGAGAGTATTGATCAGGGTGGATTTGCCGGCGCCGTTTGGACCCAGCAGGCCGATCGAGCGGCCGCGCAGCGTAGCCGTAAGGCTGCTGAGGATCTCTCGATCCCCAAAACGGACCGAGAGACCCTGCATTTCCACCAGCGGCGCAAGCGGAACAGCCGGCGGAGCGTGCCTGCTCCCGCCGGCTATTACTCCGGGTTGTGCCGTCGTGCTCATGGGGCTGGATGGGATGGATCGGTCCTGCCTCCGCCGAGGAACATCTGCGGCAGGAACGGCCCGTTGTTACCCATCGTCAAGAGGGTTCCCAGATCGAATCCCAGAAAGCCGGTGTTGCTAGCCACTACGATGCGGTCCGGCTCGCCATAAGCATAAATCAGGCCGGGCGCGGAGTTTGCCCGAAGCGCGTCGACCGATTGCTGCTGCTGGGGAGTCAAAGCGCCACTGGATTTCAGCTGTTGAGCCAGGGGCTCCACCACCGGACCAATGTTGTGATAGAAGATGGCCGAAAAATTGGTGTAGCCGTCGCTTGGCAGTAGTGCCTGAAAGCTGGACGAATGCCCAAGCGTGAATCCGGCCTGGCGAGACTGAATGGCGCGGGAAATGGTGGCGATGTCGGGCGCGGCCACCAGGTAGCTATCCACATACGTGTAGTCCACTTCGGCGTTCAGCTGGTTGGGGCTGCTGATCACGAAGTAAGTCCGGGATCCCACCTGCCGCGTGGTCAAACGCAGGGGATGGCCCTTGGAATTGCCCTCGCGATTGAAGCTGTCCACCAGTTTCGCGATCGTGGCCTGCAGGGTGGTCGGATCGTACACCTCGAAGATCAGCTTCCATCGAGGAGTAGGAATCATCGGACCGTCGAAGGCCATGGTAACCTCGCCGCCAAGCGGGGCTGCCATGTCATTGAGCACGTTCACGCCGGATTTGGACTCGAACTCGGCCAGATGCTGGCTGAAGTTCGCATCCCCGCTGCCGATCATCTTGAAGATTTCTTCCATAATGTTGCGCGGATTCTTGATCACCGCCGAGGTCACCATGCTGGCGTTGGGGGAAACGAACTCCAGCGATCCCATCGGCGCCGGCGCCTCCAGCCACGAGGCTACGCCCTGCCGCTCCGATGCGAACATGAGGTCGGCACGGCTCTCCGGCCTGCCGCCCACCTCGCGATGTTCCATGGTGAGATAGCGCACGTCCCCAATCCCCGGGGGAAGTTCGCGGCCCTGGCTACCAGCTTGTACGCTTTGCGCCAGAATTTGTTCCATGTCCGCGCAGAAAAGATATTCGGCCCCTTGCTGGTAAGAGCGTGCGATCTGCTGATAGAACGGGGTTGCGGCAAAGGCTCCGGCGCGGCCCTCCCTGGCCCGCATAGCCGTACGCTGCAGTTCCGCGGCGTCCGGGCTGGCAATGAGCAGGCCATCATGCACATAAACCAGCAGCGGACGATTGGGAGCCGGCGCTACCTCCCATGGGTCACGAACCACTTGCAGAGCAACTTGCGAAGGATCGGAGCTCAGCCTGCGGCCTTCTTTGCGCAAGAAGTTCTCCAGCCCGTCCTGCCGAACTTTTGCCAGCACCAGCGGCGAGGCGTATTCGGTACCATTCTTCGCCATGGCAAACACGATCTCGTCCCCCAGGTAGCTGCTGAACGTCTTCACCTGGTTCAGCACATCCTCGAGTTTCGGCCCGCTGCCCTTTTGCTGCTGCTTCCACCAGTTGCGCAACTCCGGGCTCTGCTGTAAACGCTCGCGGAAGAGCCGGTCAGCCTCGCTCAAGGTGTTGGCGAGGTTCGGAATCGCGGCATACACCACGGTCTGATCGGGAACGTAGGGAAGGAGGTCGGAGTTGTAACGCAGCCCCGGCCCCGGAATGGCGGCAAACTGCTTCTGCAGAACCGCAAAGTCGCCCAGCAGGGCCAGATATTTTGCGGAATTACGGCTCCATGCGATCTCGTCCTGGATGGGAACCTTCGATACGGCGGAGCCGGAAGTGGCTTCCTCTCCCGCGCGCAGGTCGGCGCCCTCCCCGTAGTCGACGCGGACCACGCCTTCAATCACCGCTACCCGCGAGCCTTTTGTCCCGTGATTCACGGAAAAGATGGTGCCCTTCACCGAGACCAGCCCATCCTCGGTGGCGACATAGAGCCGGCCGGACCGCTGCTTGGCCGCCTGCACAATCACCTGCCCCCCATCGAGATGGATGGTCGTGCCCTGCCAGCCGCGCGATACGGAAAGGCCGGAGCGCTCCGCCATCTCGACCAAAGAGCCGTCGAGCAGGCGCACCACGGCGGTCGATGCCTTCGCGGTGCGGACCTCGTCTCCATTCCTGATCGCGTAGCCGGTGGGAATCAGGCGCATCTCCGCGCCGGACCCGGTATACAGCGACCCCTCGACAGCTTGCACGGACGCGCGAACCACGTGTTGCCCGGGCAGCATTCCGTTACGAAATGCGATTACGCCAAATATCCCGGCCAGAACGGCAGCCGCGCCCATCCCCCAACCCCATGCCAGGGCGCGCGGACGCCGCGGTTCCACCCGCCATACCTTCTGCGATTCTCCATCGCGGGCGCGCTCCAGCGCATGACGGCAAGCGACACAGGCATGCACGTGATCTTCAAGCAGAAGAGCGCGAGCCGGGGCAAGCTGCTTCGCCCGGTATCCAGGGATCAGCGCCTGAAAATCAGCGCAGCTGCGCAGCGTTTGCGTGCCGCGGCCGGAGCCCGGGTCGGACTCCGTAATCGATTTCCAGATCCGCTGGCCCGCCTGGGCGACCGCCTGGTCGTCCACTTGTTCACTCCGGATTTCCGAAAGCATGCGGTCAAACTTCTCGCTGTTCATGATCTGTCTCCTAGATACGCACTAAGCTCCTTGCGGAGCTGCTGCCGGGTGCGGTGCACAATGACGGCCACCAGCACCTGGGAAAGACCGAGTATTCGCGCAATCTGCTGATTGCTGAATCCCTCGAGAAAACGCAACGCGAAGATCTCCGCGGAACGCGGCTTCAGTCGGGCGAGCGCCCGGGCCAGAGCCTGCCGCAACTCGCCCGTCTCGTGGTGAACCGGTTCCGCGGGCAGCTCGGGAAGTTCCACGGTGAAATGGGCCTGGCGAGATCGAAGCACATCCAGGGCCCCATTGATCGCCGCCCGGCGCAGGTAACTCTCCTCGTTCTCCAGCGCTCCTTGCTGTTCGCTGCGGCGGAATACTGCCAGAAACACGGACTGGGATACGTCCTCGGCGTCGGCCGCGTTGCCAATGATCCGGTAAGCCGTACGGAAGACCAGGCCGTGATGCGCCCGAAATACTCGCTCGAATTCGCCCGGGATTGCGATCGTTCGTTCCTCTGCCAGTACGCTTTGCAGGGTACGCCTCCAATTGCTTTCTTTCACAACTAAAGACGGAGCGCCGGCGAACTTATTACAGGCTCACAGGATTTATTTTTGTTTCTGGGAGGCTCCCACCCTTCCCTGGAGGAATCCTCGTCATGGGATTGCGCCCGCGAGACAGGAGCATGGTTGGGCAAGCGGGTTTCGGATCTTGCGCACGTCGCGGGGCATTGCTATCCCATGAAAAAAATCTATGACCTCGATTACCTGACTATATATTCATGCCGCCCGAGGTAAAGCCGAAGTACAAAACGCGCAAGTTTTGCGACTCACCACAGCATTCTATTGTGCTCCTCGACCAGCCGAAAAATGATCGTTCGGCCGCGATTGGCGCGGGTTTGCGCGGGTGCGGCTGCATCCTTTCCATTCTGCTCCGGCGGACAACACAGGGATGATTCGTTTATAGCGGCGATAAATTTTTATTTTCAAAAGAATTTTCGATTCCCAGCAGCAGAAGTATGCGTTGGACTGCGGCAACGCGCCTCGCTAAGTTCAGCGTGCTGACAGCGGATGTGTTCGGGTCATCCGTTGCATTCACCAGGGGAGAAAGCAGGCAAAACAAATGAGCAGTCGCTCCCAGGCCGGGGCCATGATCGTTCTTGCAATTCTGTTGCTGGTATCTCCAAGTCGAGGGCAGGACGCGGCAGCCGGGGCGCCGGCAGCCGGTGACGCCATCGCCAAGCACATCGAAGAGATGGAAAAGGAAATCAAGGAGCTTCGCCAGGAGGTTGCCACGTTGAAGGGCGCTGATAAGACCGCGCCCGCGCCTGTACCGGCCCAGAACCTGGTCAACGTCACAGGCAATTCTGCGCCGAGCGCTCCGCCGCCTCCGTCGTTAGCCGGACTGCTGGGGCCCACCACACTGAGCGGATTTGTCGATGTCTACTATGGCCAGAATTTCAATAATCCTGCCGGCCAGGCCAATGGCTTGCGCTTCTTTGACGGAGCAACCAACCAGTTCGGGCTGAACCTGGTCGAGATGGTCGTGGACAAGGCCCCTGATCCCTCTAACAGCCGTACCGGTTATCACGTCGCTCTCGGTTTCGGACAGGCCATGAACGTGGTGAATGGGTCCGAGCCCAAAGGCGGTTTGGGATTCGATCAGTACCTGAAGGAAGCGTACTTCTCTTATCTCGCTCCCGTAGGCAAAGGCCTGCAGGTGGATATCGGAAAATTCGTAACCCCGCACGGAGCCGAGGTCATCGAGACCAAGGACGATTGGAACTATTCGCGCGGACTCCTGTTCTCCTACGCGATTCCGTACTACCACTTCGGAATGCGGGCCCGGTACACGTTCAATGACAAGTACTCGCTCAGCGGCTTCCTGGTGAACGGCTGGAACAATGTTTTGGACAACAACACGGGCAAGACCTACGGCGTTGGCTTCGGCTGGAACCCCAACAAGAAGTTCGGCATCGCGCAGAATTACATGGCGGGGCCGGAAGAGAACGGCAACAACAGCAACCTGCGTCAGCTCAGCGATACTGTTATCACGTATTCGCCTACCAGCCGGCTGTCTTTCATCGTGAATGGCGATTATGGCAGAGGCGACCGATTTAACGACCCGCTGACCAACGTGCTCTCCCATCCCGTCTTCTGGACAGGCGTCGCGGGCTACGTGAAATACGCCTTCACCTCCACTACCGCACTCGCCACCCGCTACGAGTACTACGACGACCATGACGGTTTCACCACGGGAACGCTGGCGCGCACACACTTCAACGAATTCACGACGACCTTCGAGAAGCTGATGGCGCACCACATCATCAGTCGCTTCGAATTTCGCCGTGATATGTCGAATCAGCCGGTATTCCTCAAAGGCAGCGATCCCGTGCTCGGCCAGAACACCTTAACTGCGGGATTGGTATTCACCTTCGACAGCCGGGAGGCGAAATAGAGCAATGGGTACGGAGCGAGCCCGTTTCATCGATTTACTTCGAATAGCCAAAAACCGGGCTGTTCAGTATGTGGGGATCAGCGGCTTGGGCACAAACCCAACTAACCCCTGGTGTCAGCACCCTGGCCGCCCCCCGCTCCAGAAAGAAACCCAGGCGCGGTCCGCAACGAACCGGAGCGCGGTGGATCTTGTGCATCGCTGTTTCGTCTGCGGGCTGGAACTGACGCATGAAGCCCCAGGAGAGGAGAATTCGTGATCGCAGATCGAGTGTGTGGTCTCACGGCGCTGCCCATGGCGCTGTTAGGTCCGCTTGGGGTTCCGTGCGCGAACGGAACGCATCAGAGCGGACATGGTAAAGGCGAGTTGTTGGGCGAGTGAATCACAGAAGTGAAGAGGATCGCAGGGCGGCTGCGGCTTCGCGGCTGAAATCGACAACCAAATGAAAAAGGAGCGGAACATGAAGTCTGGCACTCTAGGCAGAGGATTGAACCTCTCGTATTCGGAAAAACTCTCCCGACTGGCGACGCGCTTGAAAGACCCTGAATGGCGGCGCTATGCCGGCCTGTTGTTCGGGGGCAAGGCGCTGGGGATCGCGGTCCTGATGCTGCTGATCACCGTGATTTCCGGGGTATTCTTTGCGCACGTGTACGCCGCCGATGCGGAAGTCAAAGCGGCGGATGTGGTGAATCCGCTGAACACCGCGTGGACCTTGATTGCCGCCTTTCTGGTGTTCGGCATGCAGGTGGGATTCACGATGCTCGAAGCCGGCTTCTGCCGCTCGCGGGAAACGGTCAACGTGCTGGTAGAGTGCGTGGTCGATACCTGTCTCTGCGGCATTCTGTTCTATGCCATTGGCTTCGCTTTCATGTTCAGCCACGGGAATGGTTTCATTGGCTACCACTGGTTTTTCCTGCAGGGAGCGCCCGCAACCTACGAAACCACCGGTGTCGCATTCCTGGCGGTGTGGATTTTCCAATTCGCCTTTGCCGATACGTGCTCGACGATCACTTCGGGCGCCATGATTGGGCGCACGGGTTTCGTCGGCGATCTCCTGTACAGCGTATGCGTGACCGGGTTTATCTATCCCATCATCGGACACTGGGCCTGGGGGCCGGACGGGTGGCTGGCTACGATGGGCAGTGCGGGATATGCGTTTTCGTGGCTGGGTACGGGCTTTCATGACTTTGCAGGTTCGACGGTCGTGCACACAATCGGTGGGTTCATCGCCCTGGCTGGCGCCATTGTTCTGGGCCCACGCCTCGGGCGCACGTTCAAGAAGGACGGCGGCGGGCCTATGTTGCCGCATGACCTGACCATCGCCGTCACGGGAGGATTGATCCTGTGGTTCGGGTGGTACGGCTTCAATCCGGGTAGCACGCTCTCGGCCATGGATTTTGCCGGAATCGGGCGCGTGGCTACCAACACGACCCTGGCCGCCTGCGCCGCCGGCCTGTCTTCGATCCTGTACGGCTATCTCAAATTCAAGAAATGGGACGCCAGCTACACCACAAACGGATTCCTGGCGGGCCTGGTCGCTATTACTTGTCCCTGTTACTGGGTCAGCCCGACCGGTTCTGTGCTGCTGGGCGGCATTGCCGGTGTGCTCGTCATCCTCGGAGTCGATTTACTGGAATGGCTGCGAATTGATGATCCCATCGGCGCGGTACCCGTTCATGGACTTTGCGGAATCTGGGGAACGCTCTCCCTTGGCCTGTTTGCCTGCGGGCAATATGGGGCCACTGGTCCTCTGGCTCCCGATAATTCCGCGCCTCTGAAGGGACTTTTCTATGGCGGCGGATTCAGGCTGCTTGAGGCACAGGTCATCGGGAGCGCTTGCGTAACCCTGGCCACCTTCGGCGTTGCCATGGCGGTCATGCTTCTGGTCAACGCAACCGGAACGCTAAGGCTGCCCCGCGAGGCAGAACTTTACGGCATGGACCTCCACGAGCATGGCATCTCGGCCTATCCGGAATATGTCATCTCCGCCCTGGGAGCCCCGTCCGGTATGAGCCAGGAACTGCCTGAGCCTGCGCCCGCCGCGGTGTCCAGTGTTACGGCCCTTAACCCCTTATCGCGCGCAATCAGCTGACGAATGGCGCGCTCCGGCAACCAGGAGGCAGAGACATCCTCTGCCTCCTTCATTCAACACGACGAGGACAGCGTGAACCTAGCCACGGGTGCCCGATTCCGCGTCACCACAAAACCGAGTTGCGAGAGGGACAATCCATGACGAAGGTGGAAGCGATTATTCAGCCCACAAAGCTGGAGGCGGTGAAGGAAGTTTTGTCTGAACTGGGCATCGACGGGCTCACCATTTCCGAGGTGCGCGGACATGGCCGGCAGAAGGGACACACCGAGACGTACCGCGGCCGTGAGTATTCCGTGGACCTGTTGCCCAAGATCAAGATCGAATCGGTGATGAACGACAACCTGGTGGATGCGGCGGTGAGTGCCATCCTGCAGACCGCAGCCACGGGAAAGATTGGCGATGGCAAGATCTTTCTGAGTAAGGTCGAGGAAGCGATCCGGATTCGCAACCAGGAGCGCGGAGTCGCGGCTCTGTAGCCGGGCCCGGCGCTAAGCGCCGTCTTCACTCAACAAACGAAGCCGAGCGAGGCTGCTCGGCTTCGGCTTTCTTCGGAATTAATGGCGCGGCCTTAATGCGAAACCGCGGCAAACAACTCGGAATGCATCAGCGACTGAAATTGCTGATCGCTGGCCTTGAAATGAATCTGCAGGTTGGAGCTGTCGGCATCGACGGTGGTGTTGTCGATGGCTACTTTCTCAGCCGGCGTGGCGCTCATCTTCTTGTAAAGAATGCCGGCCTTGACCAGGGATGACATGGTGCTGGCAGTCATGGAGTCCGAGGTGACCACGGTCAGATCGAAATTCACGCCGCTGTTGAAATTCATGGTGTAACGGGATCCCATCAGGCGCTTCTTCACGGTTTCATAGTCGGCAATCTTGGAGGCGTCGCCGAGGGCGGAGCGCATCATGTTCTGCGTGCCCTGCTGGTCCAGAATGCTCCAGACCGGCGCGGAATCGACGCTGCTCATCATGTCCGCCATGTTGCCGTTGGTGTCCAGGCCGAGAGTCTGGCCATCGCGAGTATCCAGGGCCGCGCGAATGGCGGTGGAATCTCCGAACAGCAGCGTGCTGTCGTCCAGAAAGCTCATGACGAAGCCGCCGTCCATCGGGTAAAGCTCAGCCGTGCCGTATTTCTTGGGCACGTATTTCTGCAGCTTCATCTTCTTCAGGACGGCTTTCATGTTGAATGGCCCTGCGGCGACTCCGACGCCCTTGATCCCTTGCTTGCCCGAGCGGAACGACGCAAAGGTGAGCGTGTCCACATCTTTTTCGGGATCAATTCCGATATTCTTGAGGGCGGTCTCAAACTGCTTGATGTTATCGGGCATCAACTGCTGCTTCAACGCCATTGCCGTGGGCGAATCCTTCAGGGCGCGGTAGTCCACCGAAATCAGTTGCAGCAAGTCGGCCGGAATGCAGGAACGGGCTGAAGAATTCAGGGGCATGGCATACGCCATGGTCACCAGCAGCAGGGAAGCCAGGCAAATTCTGAAAAATCGCATAACGCCTCGAATCATAAAATGGTCAGGATTGGGCACCCTTAGTTGGATGCAGCCTCAGGCCTTGTCGTTATCAGATCGTTTTATTCTATTGTACTTGCAAGCCGGGGATAGAAAACAAAAGGACAGGGACCGTTGACCCGTTAGGTGCTCGATAAAGCCCCGTAGAGACGTTGCTGGCAACGTCTCTGTGTCGATTTCCCGTATGGATCTATAGCTCGAGACGTAGCCAACGGCGGAAGACGTTGCAAGCAACGTCTCTACGAATCAAGGCGGGACGTGCGGCGGCGGACATCCGCGGCGAAGGTCTCATCCTTCAGCGATGCCAGGTTGATCTCGACGTTCGCCATAGCGCCCGTGATCGCCGCTCCTGCCAAGGCAGAGGCGGTGGTGAGATCCGATTTCATGTTGGGATTGGTAATCGGCTCCAGCAATTTGACCAACTGCGCAACTTCGTAAGCCTTCTCCGCTACGCCCAGCGGAACGGCAGTGGCCTCTTTGAGGGCGGATTCAATCATGGCTTCGCCGGACTTTTCGTCTGTGGTTTTGGCAGATTTGTAAGCTTTCATGACCAAGTTGTACGACTCGGCGTCGGCATCGACCGCAGCCTTCAATTGTTCACGCAGCGGGGTGAGACTGGCAATGGCGGCGCTGAGCTGGGCCTCGTATTGCGCATAAGCTTTTTTGCCGCGAGACATTGAGGCGACCATAACGGCAAGGCCCGCGGCCATGGCTCCGGCTGCAGCGGAGGCGCTGCCGCCTCCCGGGGTCGCGGTGGGCGCGGCCAGTTGTTCCACGAACGGCTCGACGCCGGCGCGCAGGCCGCCAATCGCCATCTTGCCGCCCATCACGGCGCTCAGGCGGTTTTCCAGGATCAGCGATGAGTCGAAATTTTCCACCTGAAGGAACCATTCCGCGGCTTGTTCGAGAGCTTTCTTCGGAATCAGGCCGACGATCTCGCTCGAAACCGGAATGACTCCGTAGCGGGCAGCTTCCCGCTTTACCAGTTCGAAGACGCGGTGAATGGGCGTTTGCTCGAAGTCGGTAAGGTTCATCGACACCTGGGCGAGCCCGCGTACGAGAAATCCAGCGCCTTTCACAAAACGCATGCCGCCGCTGGAGAAGCGCACCGCCTTCGCGACCTTCTTCGCAATTTCGACGTCCGGGGTATTCAGGAAGACGTTATAGGCAATCAGAAACTTGCGGGCCCCAACCACGGTAGCGCCGGCAGTAGGATGCACGCGCGGCTCGCCAAAGTCCGGACGCCGCGCCGGGTTGGTGGCAATCTCCGCCCGGATGCCTTCGAATTGACCGCGCCGGATGTTTTCCAGTCCCTGGCGTTCAGGAGTTCGGGCGGCCGCTTCGTACAGGTAAACCGGAATCTGGTAGCGCTGCCAGATCTGCTCGCCAACATAATTGGCCATGGCGACGCAATCTTCGATGGTGACCCCTTCGATCGGAATAAAAGGAACCACGTCCGCGGCACCCATGCGGGGATGTGCTCCGGCATGGCTGTTCAAATCGATCAGCTCGGCGGCCTTGCCCACGCCGCGAATGGCGGCCTCCTGAATCGCATCCCGTTCACCCACGATGGTGATGACGCAACGGTTGTGGTCGGCATCCATTTCGCGATCCAGCAGGTAGACGCCCGGCATTTTCATGGCATCAACGATGGCGTCAACCTTGGCCTTATCGCGGCCCTCTGAAAAGTTGGGAACGCATTCGACGAGCGTGGACATAACGGAAGAGGATATAGGTCGGAAGAGTGCGGGCGCAAGGATGAGAGGGATGTCCGTTCCGGTGAGACACGAGGAACAGGACTTCAGCGCTTGTTGAAGAATTTACCGATTCCCAGGCGTACTTGCACGGTGTTGATTCCCGGATTCGGCGTTGCCAGACCTGCGTTCGAGATGTGCATGTAGCGCAACTCCAGGCTTACGTTGTATCTCGCGCCCAGGATATGCGTGCCCAGGGCAGCCTGGTCCATGAAATTGACGGGGTTGGTTCCTGTAGGGACGTTGTGATTAGTGAAGACCACGCCACCGGTCAGTTCCAGGTACGGCGAGAACCGCCCGTGACGCAGGAAATTCCACTTGAGGCCCAGAGGATCGAAGCCCAGCCCGACCGCCGTATTGGCCGGCTGAAAAATCAGGAACACCGGGACCACATCGAGGGCGTACTCAAATCGTCCCCGGAGAATACCGGGAAGATGCGGGTCGGTAAGAATCCACCCATAGCGAAGGCCGGCGTTGAAGGCCGCCGTATTCTTTGTGCCTCCGGGAACGGAGTGCCCGCCGCCGGCCCATACCTGCACTTCGTTTCCGCCCTTTTCGGGGGCGGCCTGCGCCCACACCGGAGAGGATGGGATCAGGCATGAAATCGCGATGAATAGGGCTGAGAGCATCGCCCACTCGCTTCGCTTCGTGGGACGGACGAATGCGTCCGTCCCTACGTGAGCGGTGCTTTTTCGCGGACTTCGATTCTGAGATCGAAAGGGAGGACAACTTCGGGGTGACGGGGCGATTATGGCCGATCTCCTCGGGTACGATTTCTGGCCAGCTGCATCAGGTCTTGCGCGACGCGGGCGGTATTGTGACGCGCTACCTGGGCCTCCTCAAGATAGTCTCCCAGCACGGGAATGACTCCCAGGGCTTCAATGGCATCGAGATCGTTCGCAATCTGGCATGCGCCTTCCAGGGCGTATTTTGCCTTCATTTCATCGGAGGCAGGCGTCCGGTTGAGCAGCGCGTAATCGAAGATCTGCTTTTGCGCGTGACGGTTCAGCGCACGAATATGATCGGCGGCGGTCAGGCCCAGGCTCTCGTTGGCCTGAGTCATCAGGTTGCAGATATATACCTTGGTAGCGCGTGACTCCACGATTGCCTGCGCAATGCCGCGAACCAGCAGGTTGGGAATGAGGCTGGTGAACAGCGATCCCGGACCAATGGTGATGAGGTCCGCATGCGCGATGGCTTCCAGCGTTTGCGACATGGGGCCGACGTTGGCGGGTACCAGGAACAGTTCCTTGATGCGGCCCTTGCTGGCGGTGATCCTGGTTTCGCCACGAACCCGGGTGCCATCCTCCATCAGCGCTTCCAGTTCGATATTCGATGTGGTTGCGGGGTAGATGTGCCCGCGTGTCAGCAGAATTTCCGACGACAAACGAACCGCTTCGGAAAAGTCGGAGGTCAGGGAGGTTAACGCCGCCAGGAACAGGTTTCCGAAGCTGTGTCCCTCTAACCCGGAGCCCTTTTCGAAGCGGTGACGGAAGAGTTTCGAAAGCAAGGCTTCGTCTTCGCTGAGCGCAACGATGCAGTTGCGGATGTCGCCGGGCGGAAGCATGTTGAGTTCCTTGCGCAGGCGGCCACTGGAGCCCCCGTCATCGCTGACCGTCACCACGGCTGATAGATCGCGGATGGTGGGCGATTCCGGCTCTTCACAGACCATCTCCGCCGGAGACAGGACGTATCTTTTCAGGCCCTTGAGCAGAGTGGAAAGCCCAGTTCCGCCCCCGATGGCGACGACGCGCAGACCACGCCCGGGCGCAGTCTGCTGTGCGGCCATCAACTCGGCGCTTCTGGATTCCATGTTGAGGATATACCGCGCGGCGGATTAGATCGGTTGTTCTTCGCCCAGCCCGGCATCGGAGGAACCTGGCTCCGCTCCAGGATCCGGGTAGAGCAACTCGGTGAAGCGGGGATCCTCCGCCAGATTCTGGAAGTCCGAGTCGTTGCGCGCCTGAAAACGAAGCTGGGAGTTGAGCCGCAGAGCTTCGTCCAGCCGTCTTAAGGAATCCTCGACATGTCCGGTGAGGCAGTCGAGGGCGGCCAGTCCATAAATGACATAGTCCGCCTTGGCATTTTGCTTGAGCAGCTTTTCCAGGTGCTCGCGGGCGGTCACGTAGTCGCCCACATTCATGAGCGAGACCGCGTAGTCGTAGTGCTCCTCCGGCGTCTTGAACTGAGTAGCCGCGGAGCGCTCCAGATGCTGGTTGCAGATGCTGAGATGAACCGTCGCCCGGTCGGTCAGTTCCTTGCTGGGGCCACCGATTACCTTCTGGAAATGAGGCTTTGCCTTGTCGAACTTGTGCTCCTGCATTGCGCGCAAGCCCGCTTCGTAGCTTTGCAGGGCCTGGGTGTAGCGTGGATCCTCCGCAACAGTTTTCTTCGCGGTCGTTTTCTGAGCCATGTGCAGAACTCTTCCTGTGCTTTTGGTAATAGGAAACTCCTTGCACCCGTGCCCGGGAGCCGAACCTTAAGTATTACTCAAAGCCCCCATGCAGGGCAATTGGACCCAGCAGCGAGTCCCGGCGCCTGCTCCGATTTTTGGCACTCCGTTTGGCGCGCCGGGGAACTAGTTCATCGTCGCCGCTGATTGTAAGTCAATCTGCTTCCACTCGCCCTTGATGATTCCGGCGCGAATTTGAGCGGCAGTTTTGCCCTTCTTGCTTTGCTGGTACGAGTAGTACAGCTCTTTCAGGCAGGTGGAACACTGCGCTCCATGCGTGCTCTCAAAACAGCTGTGCAGGCTGTTGTGGCCCATGCGATCGCAATAGCAGTAGCAGGGTTGCTGGTGGAGAACGTTGGGAATCCTGGCCGCCAATTCGTAGGCGTGGGCCTGGTAAGGATACTGCGCATCCGCTCCCCAAAGATCAGCCTTGGTTAAGGTCGGGGGCAGTTTCGTGCCCTTGGGCGGCGGTCCCGCGTTATAGGCCGGTACCCCACCGATTTCCTGGGGCGACGACCACTGGGCCGACATCGTTAAGGTGACAACCAGGAGGAAAGCCATGGTCAGGGTGCGATACACGATGGAGTTGCTATAGAGGCGGCGTGTCATAGGATTTCTCGGTGCAGATATTGTAACCTGCCGCAGTCGGGGAGGCTGCTTCTCCGATCCCCCGGACCACAACGGTACTATCCATCATCGCCGCCCCGAAGATCTGTATACAATAGGGCAGGCATGCCGGAGCCATTCTCAGACCCCGGGTCTTCGTATCAAAGCGCAGCGGGTGAGTTGCAGGTGCCGATGCCTGTGCCCGCCGGGACCGCCTCTGCCGCCCCGGTTCCCGAAGTGATGGCGCGGCCTTTTCGCCTGCGTACCGGACTGGGCATCTGGCTCCGCGACCTGATCATATCGCTGGCCATCTCCGCATTTATCATCATCTTCCTTTACCAGCCGGTAAAGGTTGAGGGCACCAGCATGATGCCTTCGCTCGATGATCAAGAACGCATCTTCGTCAACAAGTTCGTCTATCGCCTGGAGCCGATTGAGCGCGGGGATATCGTCGTATTCCGCTACCCGCGCGATCCCTCGAAGAGCTACATCAAGCGCGTGATCGGGATGGCTGGAGACCGGATCCGCATTGATGGCGGGCAGGTCTACGTTAATGGCAAAGCGCTGGACGAAACCTACGTTCCGTCCGAATATACCGATCAGCGTTCCTATCCCGAGATTGTGGTACCGCCCGGCTGCTATTTCGTATTGGGAGACCACCGATCCATGTCGAATGACAGCCGCGACTTCGGCTCGGTGAACCAGGGCTTTATCTACGGGAAGGCAGTTTTTGGATATTGGCCCATGGAAAAGCTGGGGCGCGTAAGATAGCCAGCCCCGGACCGTCGCAACTTAACTATTGCCGGGCGGAGTTCCACTTTTTCCTCAGATTTCCTCATTCCTCCCTGTCCTACGCCCTTTCGCGA
>Ga0070741_10003577_pt1 | contig 38203 bp, 29 predicted proteins | sample Coa_R1_4_FD_66440 | JGI IMG/M metagenome (GOLD analysis project Ga0070741, IMG submission 66440) | Surface soil microbial communities from Centralia Pennsylvania, which are recovering from an underground coalmine fire - Coalmine... | ecosystem: Environmental > Terrestrial > Soil > Unclassified ... | reverse complement strand
CAGAGCGGGTCCAACGTTCTTGATGTCACAACGGGCGCGACAGTTACCAATCTGACTGGCCCGCTTGATTTCAACTCGCGTTTTTACAGCATCCTTACCGATCCCAATACCGCTACAGCGACTGGAAACGTGAGCGCTACACCCGTACCGGTTGCTGCGCCAAACGAGTTGACCATCGCCAACTTCAACATGGAACACTTCTATGACACTGTGGATGATCCAAGCACAAGCGATGTCAAGCTCACGCCCACAGCCTTTGCCAATCGCTTGAACAAGGCTTCATTGGCCATCCGCAATGTCATGAACATGCCGGACATTATCGGCATTGAAGAGATGGAGCATCTCACCACGCTGCAAGCGCTTTCGGCGAAAATCAGTGCTGACGCCGTTGCCGCGGGCCAGCCTGATCCCCAGTATCAAACCTTCCTTTTTGAAGGCAACGATATCAGCGGAATCAACACGGCATTGCTGGTCAAGTCAACCATCAATGTGATTTCGGTAGACCAGGTCGGCAAAGACACAACATTCCTTCAACCCGATGGAACCACAGCGCTGTTGAATGATCGTCCGCCATTGGTTATGGTCGCAACGGCATCACAGCCGAATTCTGATACTTCACTGCCATTCACCATGGTGGTGAACCATCTGCGTTCACTTCTCAGTGAAGACGATCCTGTGGATGGCCCGCGTGTTCGCGCCAAGCGTGAGGCGCAGGCAGAGTTCCTTGCCAATCTGTTGCAAGCGCACCAGGCTGCGGGAGAGAACGTGATCTCAGTCTGCGATTGCAACGCCTTCGAATTCAATGACGGCTATGTTGATGTGATAGGGGCAATTCTTGGACATCCAGTGCCTGCAGATCAGGTTGTGCTTGCCAGCCCGGACCTGGTTGATCCTGATTTCACTGATCTCATCACCACGCTGCCGCACGATCAGCAGTATTCGTACGATTTCAACGGTAGCCACCAGGTGCTGGACCATGTTGTGGTGGACCAGACAATGATGGCCAGCTTCAGCCGCTACGCGGTTGCCCGAAATGATGCGGATTTCCCTGAGGTCTTCCGCAGCGATCCAAACCGTCCGGAGCGCATCTCTGACCACGATATGCCTGTCGCTTATTTCTTCCTGCCGGAAGCCACGCCGCCAGTGCTGCATTTGCCGGCGGACATCACGGCAGAAGCTACCAGCCCCGCGGGAGCAATCGTAAACTTCAGCGCAACGGTAACTGACGCCAGGGACACGAATCTGGTCGCCACCTGCACTCCTGCCTCTGGCTCGCAGTTCTCGCTGGGCGCGACCACTGTAAATTGCTCAGCTACCAACAGCCGCAACAAGACAGCCACTGGCAGTTTTAACGTGCTGGTGGTTGATACCACGGCTCCGGTAGTAACCGTAAATGGCGTGAGCAATGGTGGTGTCTACAATCTGGGAGCAGTTCCAACCGCTTCCTGCTCCACCATTGACTCTGTAACTGGCGTTGCTGTGCAGGCCACGCTTTCTATCACCGGCGGCACGGCAAATGGCGTTGGTCACTTCACCGCGACCTGCAGTGGCGCAAAGGACAATGCCGGCAACATCGCTCCACCGGTGAGTGCCGGCTTTGATGTGCACTACATCTTCTCCGGGTTTCTGACTGCGCTTTCACCGGACGGAACCGACGGCAAGACCTTTAATGTCGGCTCTACCATTCCTGTGAAATGGCAGCTTAAGAATGCGCAAGGTGGCTTCATCGTAGCGCCCTCGGCTGTAGGAGCGATCCGGGTCGCGCCGGATCCTTCCTGCGTGGCTGGCCAGCAAGGCTTGGCCGTCGATGCCAATTTCACCGGCAACGGTCTGCAGGAGAACAATGACCGCTATCAGTTCAACTGGAAGACCACCGGCCTGAATACCGGCTGCTACGCCTTCCTGCTGCCGCTTGATGATGGCACGGTACAAAGCGCAGTAGTCCAACTTCGCTAAGAAGTTGCGCTAAGAACAATAAGCCTGAGTTTTTCGTTTACGTGCGAGAAACTCAGGCTTTTTTCTTGAAGCGCGGTTCTTTGACGCTATGCAAAGTTCCCTCACGCACGCTGCGGCTTATTGTTTTATTGATCGTCCTGAACACCGGGGTCAGTACAATAAACTCCAATGCTCATCGCTGCTGGAATTTTCAGTCTGCTGATATGGGGATATTTGCTGCTCGCGCGCGGGCAGTTTTGGCGTCTTCAGGCAGATCGCCCGCTGAAAAACACCCTCCATTCGGCGCGAATAGCCGTGATTATCCCAGCCAGGAATGAGGCTGATGTTGTGGGCCATGCAGTCACGTCATTGTTGCAAGCATCTGGCTCCAATACTCTACATATTTTTCTGGTGGATGACGGTAGTTCAGATGGCACTGCCCGGGCAGCGCAGGATGCAGCCATAGCTGCTGGACGGCCAGAGATGCTCACGGTAATTGCGGGGCAGCCGCTTCCGCCTGGATGGTCAGGGAAGCTCTGGGCGATGCAGCAGGGTGTGGAACGAGCGCGCGAATTTCAACCGGAATTTTTACTGTTTACTGATGCTGACGTGGTTCATGCGCCGGAGAGCCTTGCCACGCTGGTCTCTATCGCTGAAGAAGGTTCTTACGATCTGGCTTCGTTCATGGTGAAACTCCATTGTGAATCGCTGGCAGAGAAATTCCTGATCCCGGCTTTTGTTTTCTTCTTCTTCAAGCTGTATCCACCCAAATGGATTGCGGATTCCCGGCACGCCACGGCCGGAGCAGCCGGAGGATGCATTCTTATTCGTCCTGCTGCTTTGCAGAAAGCAGGCGGAATTGAGGCCATTCGCAATGAGGTGATTGATGATTGCGCGCTGGCGGCTCGCGTAAAGCGCAGTGGTGGTCGGCTATGGCTCGGAACTTCCCTGGCGACGGAGAGCATTCGTCCTTATGGCGGTTTTGCTGAAATTGGCAGCATGATCTCCCGCACCGCCTTTAACCAACTGCGCCACTCGGCTTTGCTGCTGGCGCTGGCCGTGGCTGGGATAGCAGTGACCTATCTGCTGCCTCCTGTGCTGGTCTTTTTCAGTCACAGTAAAATCCCTATCGCGCTGGGAGCAGCGGCGTGGTTGTTGATGGCGCTCAGTTTTCTACCTGTTCTTCGTATCTATCGATTGTTTCCGCTCTGGGGCCTGGCTCTGCCACTGATTGCGGTGTTTTATATGGGAGCGACTGTTCACTCTGCCTACAAATACTGGTCAGGACGTGGAGGTGAATGGAAGGGCCGGGTACAGGATCCGTTAAAAAAATTAACGCTGAGATAATTTAGGCAGGGCGTTCCTGATGCTCTTGTTCTTGCTCGTTTGCTTCCTCATCGCCAGGGCGGGCAATCCTTATGCCAACCGCGGCAAAGATCCGCTCTTTGGGCACGACGTCATCCTCTGATGAGAGTTTGTGTACCCGAGCCAATGCTTCCGCCGATGGAGGAGCCGTAACTGGATCACGGTGACTAATGGTCCAGATCCAGCTCAAGACCGTAATCAAATACGCCACCTGCCCCACTTCACTAGCAATGCTCAGCAGCTTTGGGCTTTGGTAGATCGCTGCCACAAACCGTGTGGTAGCTTGCACGGTCAAATACAAGACAAACCCGATCGAGATTTCTGCCACAGATGATTTCCAGGTGATGCCAAGTGATTTTGATTGCATCAGCAGGATCCAGAGCAGGCAGGCATCAGCAAGGAAAATGGTCCTCTCAATGGTGAGAGGGACTTTGATATATGGTTCCTGGTGTCCTGCAGGCATCATGACGGAGAGAGCGACAGCCGTGGAGATGCCGAGAACAGCCCAGAAACAGAATCGGGCCACGGTGCGGCCTGGCAGCGACTCAAATGGATCCAGCACTTTTACCAGGATTTCCAGGAGGACCAGATTGAGCAAAATTGCCTCAATAAAGTCCACCGCAGAATACGAGATGACATAAGCGGTGCGGCTGCCAAACCACACAATGGCGAGCGTCAGAATCGATGAGCCCGCCATGAAGAACACGTAATAGCTAAAGGCCCGCCAATGCTGCATGAACACTTTTCGCTTGAGCAAGGCCCAGCACGCCACCAATTGAAAGAAAATGATGGCGTACAAAAACGCAAACTCAGTCGAAATAAAATAATGGTTCATCAGCAGGTTTTATCTGGCATTGCTGACTCCCGCCCCAACCTGGGGAATAGGGAGCCCGCCGGCAGGAGGCTGACTACCACCGACGACTATAGATCCCAGCAATAACACAAGTCCTAGAACAATTTTAGGGTCGATCATTAGGGAACCTTCCTTTGCCCGGGTTTACAGTCTTCCGCGGGTTGAATCGACGCCAGGCTAGGCAGCTTTGTGTTGACAGGGAGTCTGAAACCCCGTGCACATCTGGGCCTTTCCTAAGCGTCCATTTCATATTATTTCGGTTGGGCTGGCGCTAGGCCATATACCTTAAGGGCTGCTCCCAGGGTTACATAGATCCTGCCTAAGGCCTGCTTGCGTATTTCACTATAAAATGCTATTAAGTTGTTGTTTTTCAATTGCTTGTGTCCGGAAAACGACTAAAATTCAAGAGTGAATTTCAAGACAAAAGCTTCCGTGATGTTACCTTCCAGATACGTCCTCATTTTCCTGCTCTTTGCGTTTTGCGCTCCGCTGCTTCCGGCGCAGAGTTCTGGCAGCCCAGCGGCTACTCAAGGATTGGGAACGGTTTCCTTCCCTACTTCTTGCAAGGCGGAAGCCCAGCCTCTTTTTAATAAGGGTGTAGCGCTTCTGCATTCGTTCCAGTATGCCGCAGCAGAAAACGCTTTCAATCAGGTAACCCAGTCCGATCCGCAGTGCGCTATGGCTTACTGGGGTCTGGCAATGAGCAGCTATCGTCCGCTTTGGGATGGCGCGAATGAAAAAGATCTCACCAAAGGCCGCGGATATCTGGAGAAAGCGCGCAAGATCGGCGGCACAGACAAGCGTGAAGACGAATATATTGCTGCGCTGGAAATTATCTTTTCAGCTACGCATGGCGTGGATTCTGGCCGACTGGCGGACTATAGCCACGCCATGGCCGACCTGAGCAAACATTATCCTAATGATGGAGAAGCGCAGGCGTTTTATGCGTTGTCATTGCTGGCGCTGCCAGAGAAGGGCGATCTCACGGTCCGCAAGCAGGCGATCGCGATATTGAACCGGCTTTCAGCGGCCCAGCCGGAGCATCCGGGCGCGGTGCACTATTTGATTCACGCCGCGGACACGCCTGAACTGGCGACTGAAGGACTTGAAGCGGCCCGGCGCTACGCAAAGATCGCCCCTGATTCCTCTCATGCTCTGCACATGCCCTCGCACATCTTTGTGCGACTGGGATTGTGGCAGGAGTCAATTGACTCTAATAAAGCGGCAGCAGTTGCGGCTGCTGATGCCACCGAGCATCACCTGGGTGAAGCGCATTACCAATTTCATGCCATGGATTATCTGGATTATTCCTATCTGCAATTAGGCGAAGAAGGCAAAGCAAAGCAGGTTGTCGAAGATCTGGACAAAGTCCCCGGACGAAGTCCCGAATCCGCTACCAACATGCGGGTCAATCTCACCACGCGCAATTTGCTGGAGCTGCATCATTGGAAAGAGGCGTTGGCGATGGCACCCACCGGCAGCGCTTATAACCAGCAGCGAATTTATTGGGCAAGAGCGATTGCTGCTGCACACCTTGGTGATGTGAAGGCCGCGCAAGAAAATCTCAAGAACCTGAAGAAAATTTCTAAAGGTGCTCGCGATAAGAATGAGCGCTTGGATGGTTATCAAGCGGCAGAGGCCTGGGTTGAGTTTGCAAAGGGCAAGAGTGAGAAAGCGGTGAAGCACATGCGTGCTGTTGCCGATCAGCAGGAAAGCGAAGACTCTGAAAACTTCACCGTACCCGCGCGAGAGATGCTGGCAGATATGCTTCTGGAACTGCATCAACCGGCGAAGTCCCTGGCAGAATATGAAGCAGGCTTAAAGAGAACGCCTAACCGCTTTAATGAACTTTACGGGGCGGCAATGGCCGCCAACCAGGCAGGCAACTCAACAAAAGCCAAAACATATTTCAGCAAACTTCGTGAGAACTGCTCACCGCAGGCGGACCGTGAAGAGCTGCAACATGCGGGGACTATCGCGGCTGGCAGCAACTGAACTGCAAATTATTTTCAGAATTTATTTAGACTGCGCTTTGGCCGTCTGCGCTTCTTCATTCATGGAGCGGAGCGCCAGCCGCGTCTCATTCACCAGCAATGAACACCCGGCTGACAAACCCACAAATCCAATGGCGCCCAGAATAAAGCTGATAGCCACAATGGCCTGGAACACCCACTTGTATTGCAGTGAAACCGCGCTGGCGCCAAGAATGGAGACCACACTGGCTGCGGCAAAGCAGCCAATCGAGGTGTAAAAAAGGCTCAAGGCGCGGACCAGCAGAGCGCCGCGCTGCTCCAACCGGCCAAGATGGCTCACCCAGAGTGACCGGGTCGGGCTATCGATCTCAGAACCATGTAAATCTTTGGCCAGCAGCCGCGTACGGTCAACAACGCGCGCTAGACGATTTCCTGTGCCCAGCGCCAGCACAGAAGACGCATTCGTAAAGACTGCAGGAGCCGCAATCAGCGTGAGCACAGCGAAAGGATTTTCTGAGATAGGCGCAAACATGGGCTACAGTATGCAGCCTTGTTCAACTACATGGGAAGAGGCTTTGGCTGCGGTGTCACACTTATCAGCAAGCAACGCGCTGTTCGCCCTTTTAAGGACCAAGTAGCAGTTAAATAGCTTTTAAAGACTGGTGTTCCGCGGCCAGACTGATGATCTCCGGTTCCAGCCGGTCAAAGGCCTCGCGCAGGATACGGCGCGAGGTGGCAAAGCAGATGCGCACGTGCCCGCTGGCGCCAGGGCCGAACCAGCGTGGCGCTCCTGGCACCAAAGCAACGCGAGCGTGCTCGCGCAGATGCTGGCAAAGGCGCTCTGCGTCATCGCTTAAGCTGCTTACATCGGGAAAGACCACGTATGTGCCCTGCGGCTTTTGCGCGGTCACGCCGGGCCATCGCGCCAGGCGCTGCAGCACGTAATCCCGCTGGGCTTGCAGATGCTCCACAAAACTCTTTAGCCACGCGCGGCCATCATTGAGCGCCGCGACCACCGCTACTTGTGACAGCACAGAGACGCCGTAAACCGTGCTCTCCGCGTCGGACGCGGCCACGATTTCCTTCTTCCACTCCTTATCGGTGCAGATCACCGCGCCTACGCGCAGGCCAGCCAGAGCAAAATTCTTGGAGAACCCATAGATCGTCACTGTGTTGCGGTCGATTTCTGGCGAGATCGACGCCAGGCTCACATGCTCGTATGGCGCATAGACGATGTCCGACCATATTTCATCAGACAAAATGCGCAGGCCGCGCTGAATGGCCCACTCCGCGACTTTCCGCAGCCATTCGCGCCCATAGACCATGCCCAGCGGATTGTGCGGATTGCACAGCCACAGCATCCGTGTGCGCGCGGTAAAACGCCTTTCCATTCCTGTGATGTATTCCTCCGCAGTCGTTCCAGCGCCAACGCTCACGCGTACAGGGACCGCTCCGGCACGCTCAACAGTGTGGTGCAGCAGAAAATCCACTGGATCGGGTATCAGCACTTCATCACCCGGATTGAGGCTTGCCCGCGCCACCACGGCCATGCCGGAAGCAGCGCTGTCTGTGGCGAAAACCTGATCAGGTGTGCAATTCAGCTGACGCGTATCGTGCATCCAGTTGGCGACTGCCTGGCGGAATTGCGGCAATCCTTCCGGCGGCCCGTAACTTAGCACTCCATCGCGCACGTAGCGGACGAGCTGCTCCTGAATCGCAGGACACACAGGAAAATCCGGATCGGCGGCGGTGAGCGGGATTACATCAGTAGGCTGTTGCGCCCAGCGCATGTTGAAAGCGCGTTCGCGCAACAAATCGAGCCGGACACTATTGTCAGAAAACAAATTAGGCGCAAGATGTTCTGACTGGGCTATCGGCAACAGGACCGTGCTGCCGATCTGCGGCGAGATAAAGTGGCGCGTGATCTCGCGGCCTTTTGTAAGATACGGGACACACTGTTCGCGCCGCTCGCGGGAGAAGCGAGTGAGCGCGGCTTCCATCCCGGACTCTTCTTTCATGGCTTCCGCCAAAGCTACGGCATCAGAAATGGCGGAAGAAACACCCTGGCTGGTAAAGGGCGAGAGCGGGTGAGCGGCATCGCCAATCAGCACCAGGTTGCCGCGATGAAACTGCGGAACCAGGTCGGCATCCAGCGGACGCCATAGATGTGTCTTGGAAAAATCCGTGATGCTGATGAGATGAGGAATCGGCTCCGCCCAGTCTCCAACCAGCAGTTTTACGAACTGATGGCGGGTATCGGCGAGATTTCTGGCATCGTCCGCGGGTGGCGGAAAACGTTTGGCGTCAAATTGCAGGTACCAGAGAACCTGCTCGGCATCCACGGCCAGAGTTCCCAGGGCGATACCGCCTCCCGAAGCATGAAATTTATTGAAGGTATGGCTGGCCCAGCACACCGTGCTTTCGCATCGCACCAGCCCAACAATCTCCATCACCTGCGCTTGTGCAGAAGGCCAGCCGGGATACAGTGCCCGCCGCGCGCGAGAACGGATTCCTTCTGCGCTTACATAAAGATCGGCTTTTACGGTTGTGCCATTGCTCAGCACCGCGGAAGCGACATTGCCAGCAGCATCAAAATTCAGCTCTGCAAGTTCCGCATTGAAAATAGCGCTCGCTGCGGGCAAAGCGCGGGTGAGCGCCGCAATCAGGTCCTGGCGGCGCATGCTGCGCGCACCTGCAGGCAGCGGCTGCTCATAAAGTATCCGTCCCTCAGAGTCGCGGCAGCAATAGCGGTGCAGTGGCGCGCCAATGTGTTCTCCGCTCAGCTTAACGCCAAGCCCCTGCAGGCAATCAATGCCTTCCGGCATCATGATGAAGCCCATGCCGCTCTCATGGTCCGGCCGCGTGCGTTCGTAGATCCGGCAACTATGTCCCTGTGCGCTTAGCGTGATTCCCGCCGTAAGGCCGGCAACGCCTGCGCCAAAAATTGCAATGTTCATCCGCGCTCCTAACCTCTAACCAATGACCCGAAAACTTTTGGATCCCGTGCTTAAAATCCATGCACCGAAAAACACAGGCTGCCGCGGTCAGCGAACTTCCGCCACTGTCTTCTTGCTGAATATCGCCTGCATATTTTCCGGCGAGAAAAATTCCGGCACCGGCACCGTGTGCGCCAACATGCCAAAGAAGCGGCTGCGCTGCTCCGGATTTTCACGCAAGGCTTCCAGCAGTTGCTGGATCTCCGGCGGTGGCGGAGCCAGCGCCGCCAGCTGCGTTGTAAGATCGAAATACGGAAGCTCCGCCTGATTACGCCTCTGCTCATAGCCGGCCAGCGCCTGCTCCAGAGGCTCACGCCCGCTGAAGCCGGCATCAATCGCTTCTGCCAGCCACTCGGCGCTGCCAAGCGCATCTGTAATGCCGGAAGCCGTGCAAGGGTCTTTCTGGTATCCGGCATCGCCCACCAGCGCCCAGCCCGGCCCGTAAGGTTTGCGCACAAAGCTGGGGATAGCGCCGCCCACGTAGCGCGATTCGCGCTTGCCCGCCTGCATGCGCTCCCACAACTCCGGCACGTGCTGCTGGATCACCGCGCTGTGATGCCTTTCAATATTCGTGCGCACCATGGGCAGGTCCCGGGCGCAAAAAGCCACGCCGATCAGCGAAAGATTGTCATTGGTGTTGTAGGCAAAGATCACGCGATCAGGGCGCAGCCACAGATGCCAGCCAACCATGGGCACGCCGCTGAAGTAGGCGTACCAGGAGCCTTCCAGCGCCGGGCCGCTCTTATATTCTTCCGCCTGAACGGCCTTGGCTACGGTGCTGAACATGCCATCAGCGCCAATTGTGATGCGCGCATATTCGCTGACCGCAGAACCGTTCTTCTGGTGCCCGCGAACTCCGCTGACGCGGTCTTTCTCCCAGAGCACTTCCTGCACGGAAAAGCCTTCACGCAGCTCTGCGCCTGCCTTTACGGCAGCGTCAACCAGCACCGGATCAAGCTTGAGCCGCCGGGGCGCGTATGCCTCTGTGACTCCGCCTTCGGCCGGAACAGGCGAACCTGTCAGGGAAAATGCTCCGTAATCAAAATGGTTGGTCCGTATCGGCGGACAGTTGGTTGCAGCCAGCGCATCCAGCAGGCCCCAGCGCTTAAGCCGGGCTGAGCCTGTCTGGTGCATATAGTGGTTAGAAAACGGCATGTCGCTGGGGAATGTTCCCCGATCCAGCAACAGCACTTTGTAACCTTTGCGCGCAAGCAGAAGCGCAGTGGGAGCGCCGGCACAGCGCGCGCCGACAATAATTGCATCGTACATGGAGGCTCCTTCCCTAACCGCCGCGACGTGCTTTCTAATGTTTTAGTTATTGTGCATCCTATCCCTGCTTCGTTTCTGCCTGAAGATGAAAAATTTTAAATATTTTTCTATTTGCTTTAGAAACAAAGCTGATACCATCTCCGATCTTCTATTTACTATCGCTCTGTGAGCATGGGAAAGGATCTGGCATGAAGACCAATCTTGAGGTGATTAAAGGCATTTACAACGGTGGCCCGGAGCAGATTGCCGCCAATCTGCAGGCTGCCCTGGCCCCGCGTTTTGAATGGACTGAAGCCGCCGGCTTCCCTTATGCCGGCACCTATCACACCATGGAAGAGGTGGGGAAAAACGTCTTTGCCCGGCTGGCTACGGAGTGGGAAGGCTACCGCGCCGCCGTGGAAAATTTCTATGACGCCGGAGACACCATCATCGTCACCGGCAGATACCTGGGCAAATACAAGGCCTCCGGTGGGAACATGGATGCGGTCTTTGCCCACATCTGGAGTTTCAAGGATGGCAAAATTGTGAAGTACACGCAGAACGTTGATACGAAAAAGGTCTGGGACGCGATTGAAGGCAAATGAGCGCGATGTTCCGCACCAGATTTAAAAAGCAGATCATCGCAGAATTTTTGCCTCCGGCGCGGCCCGGCAAGAAGCAGCGGGTAATCATCCTGTGCGACGGCATGCCTTCCACTCCGGCAAGCAGCCTCTGGCGAAGTTCCTAACGGATAAAGGATATTGGGTCTTTTATCCGCGTTATCGCGGTGCGTGGGAGAGCGGTGGAGAATTTCTGGCTCAATCACCGCATCAGGATGTCCTTGACGTAATTGGCGAAATACCAAAAGGCTTTCGTGAGCTTGCCTTTGGCGGGCGATTCACAGTTCAGCCAGACGAGATTTTTGTCATCGGCGGAAGCTTTGGCGGCGCTGCAGCGATTTTGGCTTCTTTAGACAAGCGCGTGACCAGGGTGATTGCAAACTGCCCGGTGGTTGACTGGGCGACTCTGCCGGAGTCGGAAAAAGCTGAAACCTCAAACCCCAGCTATACGACATATATCCGGGAAGCATTCGGCAATGGATACCGCCTCTCAGACCGCAACTGGCGCAAGCTGCGCGGCGGCAAGTTTACAATCCGGCGCACCACGCAGATGAGATCAATCCGGCAAAGATCATGATGTTCCACGCCAAAGACGATCCCAACGTGCCTTATCAGTCGGTGAGAGATTTTGCCGCGCGCACCGGTGCGAAGCTGAATACGCTCGAACGCGGTGGGCATGTGAGCACGGATTTCATTGTGAGGAAGTATTGGATGAGGATTGAGAAGTTCTTTGGAGGCTAATCCAGCTAATCCCCAAAGAAAAAAGTTGACATGCATCTCTATTTGCTCTACATTGTAAATACTAATTCTACATTGTCTAGGAAATATGGATATGTCTAAGAAGATTTCGTATTTAGGTGAATTCGAGCAATTGATTCTATTGGCAGTGTTGCGTTTAGATGGCGACGCATACGGCATGACAATTCGCCAGACGCTGCAAAAGATTGCCAATCGATCCTCTTCCTTGGGATCGGTGTACACGACTTTGGACCGTTTAGAAGACAAAGGGCTCCTAACTTCCTGGGTTGGGGAGCCTCTTGCGGAAAGAGGAGGACGAGCAAAAAAATTTTTCAAAATTACTGGCGCAGGTGCTCTAGCTCTGAAATTCGCCTTAAATTCAACTGAATCAATGAAAGCCGGCCTTGAACCATTGCTGGAGAAGCCGTGAAACACAAAATCTTCAAAATCAAATTCGGGAACATTCACAGCTTGGAAGATTTTCTTGATCGGCACAAAAAATCTTCAGATGCTTTCCAAGTTTCAATCCAGTCTAACGGCGATGTTCACATTGAATTCTTTCACCCAACGCGCCTTGACTCGACCCCTCCTTATTGGGGGCTGTATTGTCTCCTGCTAATTCCAAAGAGAAATCGCGAACATCTCATCGGAGACCTAGAGGAGGAATTTCGGACAGTTATATTACCTCGGTACGGACCGAGGAAAGCAGCATATTGGTATTGGTGGAATGTGATTGTTTCGATTGTTCCCTTTGGAGTTCAACTCCTCAAGCGCCTTTTGGGTCTTGCTGTCATTCTAAAGTTGATCGGGAAATAGGAAAGAACTCATAAAAGCACGCAGTGAATTTGGTGGTCGAAGAAAGTCGAGCTCAAACCGGCGTAAGGAAAAGTTTTATGAGACTTAGGATAAGCTGCGAGGATGAGACAATTGGAAGCATTCTTGCTGGGTGGCGCTATGACATCACGTCCTTATCACCTGAACAGTGCGGCGACTACAAGCAGCACCTGGCGAACTGTGCCCACTGCCGGTCGCGCCAAGTGCTGCACCGCACCATCGATATAGGCTTAATGATCGTGGCCAGTGTTTCCGCCATAATGTTTCTGGTGGCGTTTAGCGCAGTGCGATTTTATTCACCCCGCCACGCGCTGGTTCTGGAACTGGTGGCGTTGGCAGGCTTTCTCTTCTTTTCCGTCACTTGGTTAATAGTGGCTGTAGCCACACCTGCGCCAGTGACTATGTCCGATTTGATTCGCCATAGATCGCAAAGATCCACATCTCCGCCGTCTACAGCTAGGGTTTTTCTTCGGTTGATTCCTGCAAAGGACAGAGAGTATTTGGTGGGAGATCTTGAAGAAGAGTTTCGGACGATTATCCTGCCAAGATATGGGCCTGCAAAAGCGCGCCTCTGGTTTTGGCAGCAGACAATGATTGCGATTGGTCCTTTCATTATACAGTTTTTTAAACGTGCGATCCTCCTAAAACTGGTCGGGAAATAGAGGCCACCGGGTATTCAGGCGTTTTCCTTCTTCACCTCACTGCCGGGTGAGAATCAGCAGTTCATTGACGCGGCGGGTCAATTCGCCGCAATCGGCCGCGAATAGCCAGTTGGGCGCAGCAAGGCGCGGCGCTGCACAACCCTAAAGCAAAGTTCGCACTCCACTGCGCTGCGCGCGGGCCTTCGGCAGAGCGGAAGGTTTTTTGTTCTGTTACCCGGCACTTATTCCTTGTCCCGGCTTCGCCGGAACTCGGAAACGTGACCGGGCATTTTCAGCCGTCCCGCTGGCGGCGGGACTGGGACGCGTCTATACAGACAACTTTTGTTCTTAAAATCTGTATGCCGCTGCCTACAGGGCTCATCGCTTTGGTCAGCCTACCCAAAGGGCTTACGCGCCTCCACCCAGAACGCGCAACAACGGCGCGTTCCGGGGACCTGGCCTGGGCTAGACTGTTTCGCTCCTTCGGAGCTCCAGAAAACCAAACCGACCGCCTCCTCACCAAAATGATGATTTTTGCGGAAGAATTTTGGTAGCGGTGCAATTTACTATCTTTCACTGCTCATCGCTTCATCATCCCGGAAGGCGGAAGCGAGCCCGCGTTTTCACCAGCGGGCGAGTAGCCTTGAGGGACCTTGCGTTCAAAAATGATGCCGTCATGAGATAGAAGCACAAGGTCCCTCGGGCCTACTCGCGCGCTGAAGACTGCGCTCGCTTTACGGCCCTTCGGGATGACGATGTATTTATAACGAAGCAGCGTTAATCAGAAAAACTGCACCACTGCCAGAATTTTATTGACAATGGGGCGAAGAAATAGTAAAGTTGGTTATTTTCCTCCCAGTGAGGAAAAGCAGTATTTGGACGATCTTTGACAAATTAGCTATCAGCGATTAGCACTCGGCAATCAGCTAAAACAACCCCAAAAGTTGAGGCAAAGAAGGTTCGATCGGTCGGTCACCGTTCGGTGGAATGCGCTTAGCCCTTTGTTTTCAATAAGAGCAGTGATGGGGGGTGGCCTATCCATAGGGATATCTGGACATCTGGGATCGGGTTGGGATGACCGCATATAACCCCTTTAGAATCCTAATCAGGGTAATCCGGGGAGGGGCTATCAGATTGGTATGACCGGGCGGAGGTCGCCCGGTCTATTAATTACTGCGCGCCCTTTGCCTGTACCTGTTTATAGCCCTGTGGAATCTGAAACAGCGCAGCATCCACCGTGTTGGTCGAGATGGAGGTGACCTCAATGGTGGTATCCATCAGCGAGCCGCTGGGAGATTGCGAATTGGAAGCGTTCGACGCATCATCCTGTGACGCGTCGTCTTTCTTTTTCTTCTTGCCAAAGATGCCGCCGATTCCGTGCGTGATAGGGTTGCCGCTGCTGTTGCTATTGGAAGACTGCTTCTGATCGTCACTGGAAGCCTGCTGCTCGCCCGGCTGTCCGCTCATGCCCACGCTCACCATCGAGAGCAGGGGCATTCCGCTGAGGTTCGCTGCGGTCTTGCGATACTCCACCATCGCCGGGGCGACCTGAGGATTTGCGCCGAAAACCGCGCCGGGCACCCAGTCCAGCTCTTTGGCCAGCCGCTGATAAAAACGTTTCATCTCGTCATAGCCTTTGACCTGCGCGATATACGAGTCTGAGTTGACCCACATGTTGGCGCTCTGGCCCTGGATTTTAGGATCGGTCGATTGCATCTCCATATCCACGCGGATCTTCATCTCTTTGGCCGTGTAGTCCAGCAGTTTTTTGCTGCCGCTTCCGGCTGAGACCTGGATCTTGGGCACAATCGTTACCTGCGCCTGCTGGTCCTTGTTGTGCTTGGCCTGCTGCTCCGCGGCCTTGCGGCGGGCCTCTTCCATCTGCGCCTTCATCTCAGCAAAGGTCATCACGGAATAGGTCTTCTTTTTGTTGTCGATTTGGATGATCTGTTTTCCGTCAAGGTCAATGATCTCCGCCATGCCCAGCGAGTCTTCACGCCGCATCTTGTTGCCCTTGAGGCTAATGGTGGAAACGGCGCCTTGCGTAGCCTGGCGCGCGTTTTTGCTGAAGACTCCGGCAAACTTCATGGCACCTGCGGCAGCCCCGCCGGTAATCTTGCTGTTCTCCGTGTATTGAAAATCGGCAAAACACGAACAAGCCAGGGGAAAGATGAGCGCTGCGGCCAGCGCTGGACGAGCATTCAATCTCATTTGAAATCGCCTCCAGGCGAGGGCAGCATTATACCCGTGAAAGAAAGCGCAGCAACATCACGCGAAGAGACTAGCCTCACATGACGAATCCGTGATCCGCGAACTGCTAGCTTGCTTTGTGGAGCTTGTCTTGTGCATCAGGATACGTTTCCAGAATCGCGGTACTACGAAAGGGAACACCGCGTCCATCCTTCACCAGGCGAACCAGGGTAAAGCGCACAGCATCGCCACATTGCTTGCATCGAGGAAAGCGCATATTGACCCCTAGAGTGGCCATGTGCATCAGGCGGTGCGGGCGATGCTCAACGCTGTAAATGCCGCTCGCCGGGACCGCCTGGCCGGGCTTAAATTGCCGTGGTTCTTCCCTTCTTTGTTTTGGCATGGCACGCAGCTTTTTCATTGAACCCTTTGATAAATGAAATGCGTTTGCTGGATAAAAATCCGTCTATTGAAAGATGGGAATCCACGCATACACACTGATGCTCGCGGACGAAGGGCGCTTCTATTTTGGATTCTGCCTGGCTGTGGTTAGGTTGCAGCAGCTAAGCAAAGTCTGCATCCTCAGAGATGTGCTGTACTTCTTCAACCAGCAGGAAACTCGCAGACTGGCCGCATTTAGGGCACGGGGGAAAATGATCGTCTTTGCGAAGCCATAGTTCAGAAATGTTTTGACATCTCTTATGGGCGGAACGCCACACGCCGGATACGGGAACTACTTCAGCACTGGCAAAAACGAGAGGTTGAACATTGCTGATTTTTTCTTGTGACACGTTGATATCTCCGGTGCTTGTGTTAGCCATTTGGCACCTCGCACGAGAGAGTTAAGGCAAGCCCAATACCACCATATCCGGCTGAAAACAAAGGGAAGCACAATGGCAAAACTGGCAGAGACTCGTAATTTCTACCCTGAAAACACGGCATTTCAACATCATGCCCCAAGGTTGCCTGTGATCTCTTCAATATGCTCCCAGGTATAGCGGGCGGCCCAGTCCAGCACATAGGAATAAAGCTTCAGGCTGGCGGCAAATGCGATGACGCCGCACACCAATGGCAACCAGCGAAGCTGCCAGTGCCACGAAACAAGAATGACTGTCCCGATCAACGCGGTCAACGGCAACATTACTACCAATGACGCGAGGCCGGCCGCGTTTGACGCCATTCTTGAATTCATCCGGGTCAATTCAATCCGCTTGGGCCAATGGACAGAAACAACATTGCCGGCGCTCAGTTGGATAATCAGGACTGCAAAAAACGCTACGGTCACGGTGAGGGTTGGCAACACTCCAACGGGAGTGATTGCCAGCAGCACTGCGGCAACTACAAGATAAAGCACTACAAGCAAGCTGGCATGAGTAAGGTTCTTGCCCATTAAAACTTTGCGCAGCGGCGGCGGTGAAAGCAGCCAGCGTCCAAAGCCTTCCTTGTCCATCCCGAAGACGTTGTAAGAGAGATTCGGAACAGACATCAGCATAAAGCCGGCCAGGCCCGCCAACATCACTTGTGACCGGCCGGCAAAAAACGATTTCCATCCAGTGCCATTAAAAGCCAGCAGCAAAAAGATGACTGGCGGATAAATCAACTGCAGCACAATCCGGAAGCTCTGCCGGATATAACGCAGCTCTTTCTCCACAATGGCCGCGGTAACCTCGTCGAGAAAAGGAAAACGCCATCCCTGCCGCACTTTCAGTTCGCGATGAACAGTGTGGGTTTCAGCATAGATCTCACCCAGGTACAGCACTTTAAGCTGCCGCTGCAGCAGCATGTATGCCAGAAATCCATAAAGCAAAAGACCGCTGAAAGCCCAGAGCGCAGAAAGCCCGTTCTGAAGGAACGTGTGCGCGGCCATGCCGGGAGGAGAGAATTCACGAATCGTCGTCACTGCCTGCCCGACCCACTCAGGAAATTTGAATCCGTGCGTGCGCGCCTGGTGGCTGATGTTGAGTTGGACGATGTTTAAGAGGTTTAAAAGAATGATGGCCACAAATGCCAGAAGCACCATGCGCTCACGTCCCTTGCGCGTGCTCTGGAAACGGTCAAACAGTCCGATCACCAACCGATTGAGAAACAGATTAAAAACGGTAAAGAGCAGCAATGCCGGTGTCGCTGCGAACGCAAACTCCGGCCGCGCAATAATTATTCCCAGCCAGAAGCTGAAGAGCCAGCACACGCACGCAATCGCCGCCGGATCAGAGAGGCCATAAGCCGCGCTGAGAATAAACAAAACCCGGAACGGAATGGGATAACGCGAAACCTCGCGAAAGTTAAGTCCGGGTGAGTAGCCTTCAAAAAGCACGGGGGCAAGCTGCCATACCAGAAATATCGCCCAGAGAGGAAGGTCCAGCAAATCAGCCCGGTCTATTTTCAGTAAGCCAAAGCCGCCGAAAAAAAAGCCAACACTACCCAACAGGACAAATCCTGCGCCCATCAATACCCAGATCGCCTGCAGGCCAAGTTCAGCACGGCGGGTGGGACGGCGCAGCGAGTTCAGCAGAAGCTGCCATCGCAGCCGTACCAGCAGCACAATGTGATTGTTGGAGTCGGCTAGAGCCAGGAGAGCACCTCCGCATCCTGCCTGGCGCCACCTACGATCTGGAGGAAAATTTCTTCAAGCGTGAGCGGAGAGTGATCGTGTCCGGCCACCTTCACGCCGCTGCGCAGCTCTTCCAGCGATCCTGATGCCACCAGCCGGCCTTGCTGAATAATGCCGATGTGCGTGCAGAGCCGCTCAACCACTTCCAGCACGTGCGAGGTAAGAAATACCGTTCCACCATGAGCGATAAAGCGCTGCAACAGCCGCTTGAGCGTGGTGGCGGCAATGGCGTCAACGCCTTCAAACGGCTCGTCTAGAAAAAGGATCTCCGGACCATGAATCACCGCTGCAGCCAGCGCGGTCTTCTTCCTCATGCCGTGCGAGTAATCAGCCACCAGCTTGTCTGCCGAGTCTTTCAGGTCCATAAATTCCAGCAGCTCGGCGCTTCGCTCGGCGGCCGTAGCGCGAGACAAGCCGTACATGCGTCCAACAAAATTCAAAAGCTGTACTCCCGTGAGCCGCTCAAACAGAGACAATCCTTCAGGCACCACGCCAATGCGGCGCTTGATTTCCACGCTTTGCGTCGCCAGATTTCGCCCAAGAATGTGGACTTCACCGCTGGTTGGACGCAGCAAGCCGGTGAGCATCTTAATAGTGGTGGACTTGCCCGCTCCGTTCGGTCCTAGAAAGCCGTAGAACTGCTGCTTTTCCACTCGGAGATCCAGACTGTCAACAGCAACCAGCGGGCCAAAGGTGCGTCGCAGGGCTACGGTTTGCAAGACGGGTTCAGACAAGGTGGTTATCCGTTTGTAGAGACTTGGAATGAGTGCTCCTAAAGTTTACAGCACTCTGCAATTGTGGCTGCCAAGGTTTGCCGGTCCGGGCAGAGGCAGGCGACCCCACGCCGGGAATTGACGTCAAAATATATTGCGCCTCTAAGTCATGGTTTCAAAGTGCGCCAATCCGAACTGCTCCAAGATGCTCATGCGGATGGAAGGCGGAAGGTTTTTCGGCTTTTCCACAGCCAGCAAAACCATTGAGCACTTCTGGCTTTGCAGCAAGTGCTCCAAGAACTTTACATTGCGGCAAATTGAAGGTCGGGTAGAGTTGCTGCGCCGCGATCATAAAGTTGCTTGAGAGTTCATCCCCTCGGAGCTAAGTCAGCCAGTTTGAAGAACTCTTAATTTGACACGGACTCAGAGCTTTTTTGTGTGGAATATCCAGCACGGAAGGCCCCCGGAGTAGCGCCGGTAAGATGGCGAAAGATGCGCGTGAAGTGGCTCTGGTCATAGAAGCCGAAGTTCAGAGCGATGGTGCTCAAAGGCAAATCAGAGTTGGCCAATCGCTCAGCAGCAGCATGAACACGCACGCGATTCAGGTATTCACCCAGCGTCTCGCAAAATTCCTGGCGAAAGATGTGTCCCAAATAAACCGGATGAATCCCCGCAGCCTGTGCCACCTGGCCCAGAGTCAGGTTCTCATCAAAATGCGCATGAACGTATTCACAGGCGCGGCGCAAAGAGCGCAGGTCGCGCGGCACTCGCGCAGAGGTGCGCACTATAGAGAAAGCCAGTGAAACGGCCCGGGATTCAAGGTCCAGGTCGCTGGTTTCTCTCGCACAGATGCGCCGGTAAAGGTCCATCAGCTCCCAGGCCGGCTTTCTGCCGGAAAGATCGATGATGGGACGGGCATTGATGCTGCAAAAATCAAGGTCATTGAGCAACTGCGGTTTGAACTCAAAAGTCAGTATCGTTACTCCGGCTGCGCCAACCTCATCGTGGTGCTCCATTTCCGGAGGGTGATAGACACAGGAAAACGGCTGATAACCAAACTGCAGGAAGCCCGCGGTCTCACGATACTGCCCTTCCAGCATGAGCGAAACAAAACCGGCCTGATGCGCGTGGCTGGGCAGCGCACGCGGCTCCTTATGCTCCAGGCGATTGACCACCACTGAGCCTGCGGCCCATCGCTGGGCCACCTTGCCGTAAAACTGGCCGATATTGAGTGACTGGGACAAATGGATCTCACTATTTGACTGCTAAGACAGCAAAATCGTTATATCCGCTCACGCTGTCCGTTTTCGCGCAGCCAGTACACGTTTGTGAACACTGGCCCCTGCTATTTTGCTGCGCCTGTTTTACATTCAAACTGCTTTTTATCAACAACTTAGTTTTAGAACAGCGGCGAAACCTACCATAGGCCTGAAGGTATTCGGCTTCACATTCAAAGCTCCAGCAAGTCTGCAGCCAAGCCCACCCAGATCAGATTATGCAGAGCTTGCATTAGTACAAGACATGCACCGGCTTACGAGATGAAATAGGGTACGATTCACAGACTCCGGCATCTGGGAGAAGCACTTATGAGCACACTCATTCAAGATATTCGTTTTGGCTTTCGCATGTTGCGCAAAAATCCCGGGTTTACTCTAGTCGCGCTGCTCGCGCTGGCGCTCGGAATCGGAGCGAACACCGCTCTTTTCAGCGTGGTTTATGGCGTGCTGCTCAAACCTTTGCCGTACGCGCAAGGCAAGGAGCTGGTAGTGCTGCGGCAGGCTTTTCCCAAGGCCAATCAGGCCGATGTCAACTTCTCTGTGAAAGAGATTCAGGATTATCGCGAGCAAACGAAATCACTGGCGCAGATTGAGCAGTACCATCAGATGTCGTTCGTCCTGCTTGACGGGCAGCAGCCGGACGAAGTGCGCGCCGGCGTTGTTTCTGCCCATTTTTTTGACCTGCTTGGAATCAAGCCCTATCTCGGCCGCTTCTTTACCTCTGCCGACGATACGCGCGGCGCTGATGCGGTGCTGGTCCTCAGTTACAACTACTGGATGAGCCGCTATGGCGGTGATCGCACCATTCTTGGCCGGCATTTCCGCATGAATGACAAAGTGCATACCGTGATCGGCGTGCTGCCGCCGGTGCCGCAGTATCCGCGGGAAAATGATGTCTACATGCCAACCATGGCCTGCCCGTTCAGTTCATCCCCGCAGGCGATCGCCAATCGATCCGCGCGAATGATGCGCGCCTTTGGCCGTCTTAAACCCGGAGCGGATGTGAAGACCGGAAACAATGAAGTTGCTTTGGTGGCTTCGCGGCTGGAGCAGGAATATCCCAAGGACTATCCAGCCGCGCGCGGCTTCAGCGCTCGCATGGATGGGTTACAGGACCAGCTTACCCATCAAGTTCGTCCCATGCTACTGGTGCTGCTGGGAACGGCTGGCTTGGTGCTGTTGATTGCCTGCGCTAACGTGGCCAACCTGGCGCTGGCGCGCATCATGCGCCGCGAACAGGAGATGGCAGTGCGCGCAGCATTGGGTGCAGCGCGTGGCCGGCTGGTGCGACAACTGCTTACGGAAAGCACAATGCTCAGCCTTGCTGGCGGTGCGTTAGGCCTGCTTCTTGCTTCAGGATGTGTGAATCTGCTGGTGAGGTTCGTTGGGCGGTTCACCACTCGCGGAGCTGAGGTCAGCATGAGCTGGGAAGTGCTGCTCTTCACACTTGGCATTTCCATGCTTACTGGTTTGATCTTTGGTTCCATTCCCGCATTCTCCCAGCGTTTGAATCTGGTGGACTCGCTTAAGGAAGGCACTACAGCTTCAACTCTCAAGAGCAGCCGCCACCAACTCCGCAATCTGCTCGTCATAGGGCAGGTGGCGCTGAGCTTCATGCTGCTGATCGCTGCCGGGCTCATGGTCCGCAGCTTTATCAAGCTTCAGCAGGTGAATGCCGGATACAACCCTGAAAATGTTCTTACCGCCAACATTCCATTCAACTTCAGTAAGTACCAGAGCACCGCTGCGGTAGTGAATTTCTTTGACCGCGTCACCAGCAGGCTCCAGGGCACGCCGGGCGTTCTTTCCGTGGCCGTCAACAGCGGCGCACCGCTGGCGCCCGGGCGGCCCATGAATCAATCTTTCACCATCGAAAATCACCCGCTGGGCGGTCGCGACGCTCAGCCCACAGCCGACCTCAACTTTGTCTCGCCGGACTGCTTCAAGCTGCTGGGTGTTCCCCTGATCAGCGGACGCGCCTTTACCGAGCATGACAACGCTGATGCGCCGCACGTTGTGATCATTAGCCAGTCACTGGCCAGGCATTATTTTCCTAATGAAGATCCCATTGACCACCGTCTCTCCGGAGACAACGGCGAACATTGGATCAAGATCGTGGGCGTGGTCGGAGATGTGAAGTACTACGGCCTGGACCAGGATGCGCTGGACACAGTTTATTTGCCCCTGGCCCAGGAGAATATGGGCGGGAGTTTGCTGATCAAAACCGCAGGCAATCCCATGAGCTATGCGCAGCAGTTGCGCGAGGCGGTTTACTCAGTCGATCCGGAACAGCCTGTCAGCGGCATTCAGACGCTCGACGAACTTCGCGGCGATTCGCTGGTGCAATCGCGGCTGACCACGCTATTGCTGGCGATGTTCGCCGGTCTGGCGCTGGCCATTGCCGCTACCGGCCTGAGCGGTGTGGTTGCACTTATGGTGAGCCAGCGCACGCGCGAGATTGGCATTCGCATGGCCCTGGGCGCGCAGAGCACTGAAGTTTTGCGCATGGTCCTTCTGCAAGGCATGCGCATTATCACTGCAGGACTGGTCGTTGGGATCGGGGCCGCGTTGATATTTTCGCGGGTGATGCGCGCCTTGCTCTTCAGCACGCCGGTAAACGATCCATTCACCTTCGCAGCTGTCGCGCTTGTGTTCCTGGCTGTGGGATTTGTCGCTAGCTATGTGCCTGCACGTCGCGTGACCAAAGTTGACCCGCTGATTGCCTTGAGAAGCGAATGATAAAAAATTGCCAGAATTGCCATGACTGCCAAAGATTGCCGATAGGAATCAACGGTTTTCAATTTTGGCAATTCCGGCGATTTTGGCAATATTGACAATTCTGATATCTGCATACGGCCTAGCTTTTCTACAGAGGAAAGCTCTCAAACAAAATTATTGACAAGACAACCTATGCCTAGATAATCTATGCCTGTCTATGGCAAAGAATGAAATGCTTCCCGGAACGCTGGGCATGCTCATCCTGAGAGTTTTGCAGCCGGGGCCGATGCACGGCTATGCCATCGCCCAGCGCATTCACACGCTTTCCAAAGAATTGTTACAGGTGGAAGAAGGCTCGCTCTATCCGGCCCTGCAGAAGATGCTTCTGAAAGGCTGGGTAAAAGCCGAGTGGGGAGTCTCTGAGACGAATCGCAAAGTAAGGCTTTACCGGCTCACCACGGCAGGGCAAAAGCAGTTGCGGGCCGAAGTGGAAGACTTTGACCGCGTCCTGGCTGGGATCAAGGCCGTCATGACCAAGGCATAGAGGTTTTTATGGGCGAATTTTTCCGGCGCATTTATTATCTGCTGAACCGGCGCAGGCTGGAGCGTGAGCTCCAGAATGATATCGACGTCCATCGCGAGATGCTCTCGCCGGAGGCGCGCAAAGATTTTGGCAATGCCACGTTGGTGCGTGAGCATGCGCGTGAGGCATGGGGCTGGAACTGGCTGGATCGCCTGGCCCAAGACCTGCGCTTCGGCGCGCGATTGCTCAGGAAATCGCCGGGGCTCGTACTGACGGCAACTGCGGTGTTGGCGCTGGGCATAGGGGTAAACGTGACGGCCTTCAATCTTATGGACGTCATGTTCTTCAAGCCGCTGCGGGTGCGCGATCCGCTCTCACTCGTGCGCTTTACCCTGGATTCACCCACCAGTTCTTCGAGTGAGGTCCCTTATCCGGCAGCCATGTTTTACGGGGAAAACTCTCAGGCCCTCTCCGCCGTGCTGGCCCAGACCACCACACACATGACCTTGACGGAAGAGACGAACCAGGAAGTGAGCGCCGGCCTGGTAAGCGCAAACTATTTTAGTGAGCTTGGCGCCTCCCCCGGTTATGGCCGGCTCTTCGATCCACGTATTGACGACGTGCCAGACGCCTCGCCAGTGGTGGTGCTGGGCTATAGATTCTGGCAGCGCCATTTTGCAGGCGATCCTTCAGTAGTGAACAAGGTGGTGCGACTCAACCAGCACCCCGTTACGGTGATCGGAGTATTGCCTTTCGACTTTATCGGACTTGATGCCGAGCACGGTGAGGCCGATGAAGTCTGGCTCATGATTTCAAAGCTGCCTTACTTTGTGCCTGAAACCAAAATGCTCACCAGCTTTGACCTGGGTGACTCCGGCGTGCAGATGACGGCGCGTCTGAAAGCGGGAGTAAGCCGCAAAGCGGCGACTGTGGCATTGCAGCCGCTCTCACAGGAGTTGGTGAGGCAACATCCTGACGTACTGCCGAAAGATCTTACGCTGCTTGCTTATCCCGGCGGATACGCTGTGCATCTTGATCCTACTGACGGCGGGTTCCTGGCTGTCTCGGGTCTGTTCGGGGCCCTGGTTTTGTTGATCCTGGCCGCGTCATGCGGAAATCTGGGAAACCTGCTGTTAGGCCACGTACTTACCCGGGAACGTGAGATCTCCATTCGCATGGGGCTGGGCGCGACTCGGCGGCGCATCGTGCGCCAGCTCATGACGGAGAACCTGCTGCTGGCGCTTCTTGGATCGAGTGGCGGTCTGATTCTGTGTTGGTGGATTGCGCGCCCTCTGATCGTCTGGCTGGGCGGACCAGCGCATCTTGATCTGGCTCCAGGCTGGCGAACAATCCTGTTCGCCTTCGCCATGGGCGGGGTGGCATGCATTCTTTTTGGACTCTCGCCTGCACGGCAGGCGACAGCGCCGCCAAAGCGGAAGTCGCGCACGCGTACCATCTTCATGGCCACGCAGATCACGGCAAGCTGCGTACTGTTGGTGCTCTCAGGACTGTTGGTGCGGGCATTGCAGCGCGCCAGCAATGTTGATCCGGGATTTGATTACGCCCGCATCATCACGATTGATCCGCAACTCTATGCTCACGGCTATACGCCGGCCCGGTCAGTGGAATACATGCAGCAACTGAGTACGCGTCTGGAGCAATTGCCTGGCGTTGACTCTGCCGCGCTCGCAGCTGTAACGCCGCTGGGACACCACGTGCGCATGATGCGAGCCGGTGGGGAGATCAAGGTGAATATTCACATGAATGAGATCTCACCGCGTTATTTCAAGGCCATGGGCATCCCCATGCTGCGCGGGCGCGACTTTACTCCGCAAGATCAAAACGCGATCATCGTAAGCGAGTCGGCTGCGCGTAATCTGTGGCCGGGCAAAGACCCGATGCTGCAAACGTGGAAGGACGGCGATCGCCAGTTTGAGGTGGTTGGTGTGGCTGGTAATGCTCGCAGCACCGGGTTGCGCAACGGCGACGACGCCCAGATTTACATGCCAATGGCTGCCGAATCTACCAGTTCATCAATTATGCTGGTGCGGGCCTTGCAGACTCCTGAGAACGCGCTGGCGAATGTCTCCCAGGTAGCGCGTTCCATTGATCCCGCTCTCAGCCCTGATATTCAGTTGCTCAAAGCGACGCTGGCAGAAAAGCTTTCCGAGTCACAGCACATCGCCAGCGTTGTTGGCGGGATGGGCACACTTGCCCTGGCGCTGGCGATCATCGGGCTTTACGGCGTGGTGGCTTACACGGTTTCGCAAAAGACAAGGGAAATCGGGATTCGCATCGCGCTGGGCGCTAGCTCAGCCGGGATCGTGCACAATATGATTTCCAGTTTTGTGCGGCCCTTGAGCATTGCCCTGGCTGCTGGCCTCGTACTGGCCGCTCTCCTCTCCGCTATTCTGCAGCAGTATCTTTATGGTTTGAGTAATCTCGATCCACTTAGCTATCTGGGCGCAGTCGCGCTATTGGCGGTTGTGGGCACTATCGCAGCGCTGCTGCCGGCGCGGCGTGCGCTCCGGGTAGATCCCATGGGGGCGCTGCGATGTGAATAGGAGCGCTCAGCTCAATACGTCCGAATCGCAAAAGCTAAAGACACATCCTTGTCCCCCGATAAGCTTTACAAAACGTTTCACGGCTGAATATGACTGCTGAGTCCCCGCTGCTCTATACTGAATCAGCCATGCTTGCTTTCAAACGTATCCTTCTCAAGCTCTCCGGCGAGGCCCTGGCCGGGGACAAAGGTTTTGGTGTTGAAACCAACCGGATTCACTCGATTGCCGGGGAAATCAAAGACGTCCTCAATCTGGGCGTGGAGATTGCGCTGGTAGTCGGCGGAGGAAACTTCTTTCGCGGCGTGGCGGAGCAGGCGCGCGATATGGACCGCGTTTCCGCTGATCACATGGGCATGCTGGCCACGGTGATCAATTCGCTGGCGTTGCAGGATGCGCTAGAAAAACAAGGCGTTCACACCCGCGTAATGTCGGCCCTGGAGATGAACCAGGTAGCGGAGCCGTTTATCCGCCGACGTGCGCTGCGGCACATGGAAAAAGGCCGCGTGGTCATCTTTGCCGGTGGCACCGGCAATCCTTATTTCTCCACAGATACCGCAGCTTCCCTGCGTGCAATGGAGATCAAGGCCGACGTGATCATGAAAGCCACCAAGGTTAACGGCATTTATGACGCCGATCCAAAGCTCGTCACCACGGCAACCATGATCGAATCCATCAGCTACATTGACGTTCTGAAGCGTGGCCTGCGCGTGATGGATGCAACCGCTATCTCGCTTTGCCAGGAAAACAATCTGCCCATCGTGATCTTTAATTTAAATGTGCCTGGGAACATCCAGCGCGTGGTGACCGGAGAGAAGGTCGGGTCTCTTGTTTCAGCCTAGCTAGAGATCTTTCGTTCTGCTCAGGATTCCTCTGCGGACTCAAATATCTCCAGCAGAATTTAAGCTCCTTTCTTAAGCAGCCCAAGAAGCAAGCTACCCAGTGAATCTTCATTTTCCAGATTTGGATCAATATTGACTGCAATTTTGGGCGCGAATCATTCCTGCCCGATCAATGACAACGATCTGGGGAATGTTGAGCATTTCTTTGCCCTGGCATCAAGAAACGCGTCAACTTGTGCGGCGAGTCGTCTCCAGACGTACAGAAAGGCGCTGCCGCTCTCGAAAGAACGATGAACGGCAGCGCCAATCGTTATTGGCGAACCCTCGTCACCGCGGAGCTGGCAGAGCCCCCAGCGGAAGAGGTAACGGTGACCTGTGTCGGCTGAGTCAAGCCGGTAAAGGTGATAGTAAAGGAACCTGCAACCGGTGGGTTCGTTGGTCCCATTGTTCCGGTCCACAGCTGTCCTGTTGCAGGGTTGATTGTATTTAAGGTGCACGTCAATGTGACGCCCGGCGTATTGTCGGTGGCATTCACCTGGAGCGACCCTTTGAGTGTTCTGTAAGTTGCATTGCTGATCGTTACTGTGTCTTGAACTGGATTCACAGTGACGCTCATATTCGCGGTTGTGCTCAGGCCGGTCTTTGAACTGAGGGCGGTCACAGTGAATGACAATGTGCTGGGAGCTGTAAGAGGCGGAACAGTGGGCGCTGTGAATGTTTGCTGCGCTCCATTGGTTCCGGAAACAGGTGTAAGTGTGACGCCGCTTGGCGCTGTCCAGGTGTAGGTAAGCGTTCCTCCTGAAGGATCAACTCCAGTTGCGGTGAGCGTAACGGCTGCTCCGCTGGCTACCGGACTTGCCGGGCTTGAAGTTGCGCTTACGGACGGCGGAGATGGTGGTGCTGGTGGAGCGATCGGCACAGTCACCGTAGCCGTCGCTGGAGTGGTTGAGTTTGCTCCGCCCACGCTTACCTGGAAAGTAAGGTTCGTGTTAGCGGTGACGGTTGGCGCGGTAAATGTTGTGGTCGGTGCTGTTGGAGTATTCAGCGTGACCGCTGGATCGTTGCCGCTGTTGATCTGTGTCCAGACAAACGGACCGGTGCTGGGCGAGCTTCCTGCGGAGTTCAGTGTAACCACGGTGCCGGCTACAATCGGAGTCGCCGACGAAGTAAAGCTTGCACTGGCGCTGGCCGTAGGTGTTCCACCACCACCGCCCCCGGTGCTGGTACAGGTAAGGCTTGGCGCAGGCAATCCGGGCCAGGGATTCAGTTGCCCGATCGGCTGATTGCTGAACCCATTCCATGGTCCTTGTCCGTTCACCAGGAAGGAAAGATCAGAGAAGTTTAACGGAACCGGCGGATCGCCTACAGCCAGGTTTTCCGGGAAGATAAATGTAAAATCCGGGGCTACATAGCGGCCGGCGATAATGCCCAACGCAGGGTTGTAGATTGCGGGTGGAGGAAAATCAATCTGTACTCCCACGACTCGCGCCGGCGGCAGGAAGTTTCCGCCAGCGGGTACGAAGCGGAAACGGCCTTTCTTACCCAATGTTGGCGGTCCGGGCTCTACCGTGAATTCAAATGCCCACGGCGCCCGGTCTGTAGTCACGCCGTTGCAATCCTGGTCAACTGCGAAAATATCGACCGGACGTGATGGATCGGTCGAGAACCCTTCCACCCTCGCCTTGGCCGTGGCTTCCTGAGGGAATGCGGGATTTGGGATTCCCGGAGCGCCTTGCAGCAGTACATCAATGGCAATGTAAGCCGGGTCGTCGCCAGGCGTAGTAAAAATTCCTACGTTGTCGATGATGGTATGCGCCGAAATATATTGCGCGCCACTGCTGTTGACCATCAAAGTGCCCGCATAGGTCACGTAATCGCCCACTTCAAATGGAGCGAAGGCGGTTGAATCCGTGGGCTGCGCAAATGTAGCGGATGTGGTTGAGCCATTCGGATCCATTGTGTAGTTCATCAGATAGGCGCTGCCGTTGCGCGGACGGTTTCTTTGCGGGCACAGTGGATCATTGCCGGTTGCCGGATCGACGCGCGGAATGCACATGGGAAACGCTGTCTCTGAGCGAATTGTCGGATTGTCTTCATCAATGGAGAAGCGCACGTCCGGCGATTTGCCGATACTGAAGCGGCCCAGCGGATCGTTGATCTGGATTTTGGTTCCATTTACCACCATGATGCCATTGGCGTAATCCAGCGATTCGATAAAGCCCTGGCTGGAATTCAGCGATTGCTGCGAGAGGAAGATCAGCCCGGCAATATAGGTCCCATTCACGATATTGCCTTGCACGTGCGCTTCAAACGTTCCCGGGAGCCGCGCGCTGTCCGCCATTGCCATGCCCGTTTCATTTCTCAGGCCTGTCGAGTTGTATTCGAACAGCTCTTCCCATGTCAGAGTGTTAGCCGGCATCTGAAGAATCGTGTTCTGCGGAACGCGGATGACATGGCCGTTGATCTGGATCCAGCCGCCAGCAGCTTTGCAGCCCGCGGGCGTGGGCGGGTTGGTGGGTGAGGGCGCGGCATTGGGCGCACAGTTGGAATCGACTGAAGCAAACTGAATAAAGCCGATCATATCGAACGGCGCTACCGCACCTTGCGACGCCGGCACGGTTGCCGGCGTTGGCGGTATGGAAGGTTGCGCCCATGCGGTAAGCGTCATCAATATTCCTGCGATCACGGCAGCGGCGACTTTCCCGGGACTGTTTAACCTGAACATGGAAAACATTGACTCCTCTTTCATTGGTCTGGAGCTTTCGCTCATAGAAGTTGATTTTTGACCTGCTGTGAACGTATTGATTACCTCCGTCGGGTGATCAATGCGTCAGCAGATTGCAAACTGTGAATGCAAAGATCGGTTCCGTCGAACCGATCAATGCGTCAGCAGATTTTGCAAAAAGGTCGGCAGCGGCGCGCCGCCGTTCTTCCCTGTTTGCGGAATTGTCATGAATTGATCTGTCGCCAAGCCTGGATGCAACGGATCGTTCTGCACCGGATATCCATTCGGATCTGCCGGATGGCCGTTCGGAACGAACAACTGCGGATGGTCAAATGGCGGCGTTTGGTTTATCACGCGCTGGTCAGTAAGCGCATTCCGCAGAAAATCAACCAGATCGGTTTTTTCCTGCATGGTAAGGCCGAGCGGCACAATGTTGGGATCGATCAGCGGAATCTGGTCAAAGCCATCTGGGAAGTCACCGCCACGGTTGTAAAACTCCACTACCTGTTCCAGCGTGAGCTCCCCGCCATTATGGAAATAAGGCGCAGTGAGTGCGACATCGCGCAGCATCGGTGTCTTAAAGTATCCGATTCGCGCAACATCGTCATTGCAGCTGAGTGGCGCGGAAGGAAGGCCGTCACCAACAATGCCGTTGCCGGGCCGGGCTGGAACCGGAATCACCAATCCAGGCGTGTTGCATACCTGTTCGCGCTCCAGCTCAGACTGCGAAAGCGGCAGCCCGGCTGCTCCGTCCACATCGCCCAGGCTTATATCTTCAACGCCCTTTCTGACGCCAATGTTGTAAAAACCATTGTCGTAGACGCGAACGTTGAAATCGCCCATTACCATGCGTTCCAGCGGAGCCAATGCAACGTTGCCCACGGAGGCGTTAGAGAGCTCAGGCCCGCCATGGCAGCTAATGCACTTGCCTTTTGTCTGGAACGTGAGAAGACCGCGAAGCTGGCCTTGTGTCAGCGGAGTAGCACCCACTGAATAACTTATGTTGATGGGATAAGCAACAGGCGGGGGCACATCGAACTGAATTGCCAGCGTTCCCGTTGCATAGTTGATCGTCCCGCTGGTAATCCCTACGCCGCTCACCTGGCCACTGCCGTCGTCGAAACCGAAAACCTCCTGGTCGCTCGCGTCCAGCGTTGGGTTGAGTTCCACAACCGAAATGGTCATAGGATCAACGCCAGCCGGCAGCTGAATGCTGTAAAAATTCTTCAGACTGTCGCCCTGCAGCACGTAGGTCTGCTGCTGCGCCAGATATTGATCGAGAGGCGTCTGGTCCGCTACCAGCGTGCTCTCATACATCTGAATGGCAATTCCCCAGAAGAGCGAGAAGTTGTACTCCATGAGGAAATAGCCGCTGTAGCCTGTAGGGCAGCGGTCCGCTATTTTGGCCGAAGTTTCTGCGCTGGTGCCATCGTCTGGAATGCAAACCAGCTTATTGGATTGCCACCACTTAGGCTGGAAGGCTGACCGAATCATGTCAGCATAGGTTTTCTGTAGTCCTGGAGAAGAACCAAGGCTTGAAAAACCCAGCACGCTGTCTGTAAGAGCGACTCTTTGTTTCGCCAATGGAGTTCTACTCGCCGTGCTTGCCTGATTGGAGAGGAACAACAGCTTGCGCCCAATATTACGGAAGTTCCGGGCGTTGGCGGACATCTCCATGTCTCCGGTTGGCGGCCCAAGGGCTTGTGAGCACAGAGCAGAGTTCTGGAGCCGGACAAGTGTAGGAGTGATGGGCCCGAGCGCGCCGGTGGCATAGTAAAAATGTGAGGTCGTGTCACGCTCCCCAAAAGGGTTGGAGCCGTTGCAGGTGTTTTGCGCACGGCCGTCCCAGAAATTACGGTGGTTAAAGACCGCATTGATCACGCTGGGCGCGCTACGCGGCTCTACGCGCCTGGTATTGATAGTCTTGGTGGGATCGGATGGATCGGGATAGGAGAAAACCTGGTCGGCCTCCACCGTTTGCTTCTCCGCCGAGCGTCCCAGCCGTATGCGGTCAAACGATGTAGCGAAGACGCCCTGTGATCCAACGATATCGTTGATGTCTGATCCGGGATCGTTTCGCGTGTCTGGATTGTTCTGTTTGTGTAGGGGGAAGTCGCCGTCATGATAGCCGCCAAAGCCCGCAGTGGGGCTGCCTGCATTCAGCGTGTAATTGGGATGGTTAATTCCATTCAACGGAACCCCCAACTGGAAGGTAGTGTCTCCCGCATTGAGACCCGGGCTGATGGAGTTTCTAACGCGGCTGTCAGCCCCAGCGTTGAAGTGGCAGCTCGCGCAAGCCTGGATTCCGTCACTGCCTGCTTGCATGTCCCAGAAAAGAGCTTTTCCTAATGCAATCGCTGCCGTTCTATCTGCAACGTAATCATCCAAACCGGGAACATCAGGAATGGGAACAGTACTGAGCGCCGCGAGTGGGCGCAGCGGAACAACTTGCGGTGGGGGCGGCGAGCTTTGCGCGCCTGCGTGCTTCAGATAACCCGTTGTAGCTACAATTACCGCAATTACGGCAATTACCTGAAGCGTCCGGATAGTCCTGCTGGACGACACCTTCATCTTCTCTCTCCTTCGACTGTGCCGCAGAGCAAAACTTGAAGCTGATGCCCGCTACCAATTCTTTGGCTGATCTCAACCCGGAAGCTCTGCGGAGCATTTAGTTCAAAATATCTAATGCACGTCTTTTGCCAAATTCGTGCGAGGAAAACTTGCGTGAAGTTTTTATGCGTGAAGGAAGCGCAGTCTCCATCGCAAAAAAAATTTGCGAGTGAAGAGCAAAACAAACTCACTCCTTCACCCGCACCGCAACCTGCACTTAGTTCTGCTTACAATCCAGAGCTGAATTAACGGTTCCTGGTAGCACCGCTATTCGCTGCCGCGTCACGATTCGCCGATGGCGTTAATTCGGCCTCGTTAGCGCTGCTTGCGGTTTTGATGTATTTGATCAGCGCGTCCGCATCTACCGGGCTCAGGCGCAGGTTCGGCATGGAGACGCGGTTATATTTTTTGAATAATGCGGTTGCAATGGGGTCTTTTGCAGCCAGCATCTTGTTCGGCGCCTGAATAAAGCGAGACAGCCAGTCTTTTTCGCGAACCGTCGTTACGCCGCGCAGATCGGGGCCAATGCTGTCTCCACCGCCAACGGTATGGCAGGCGGAGCAGCGGCTCTTGAAAAGATAAGCGCCCTGGTCTGTATTGGGAGCATCCGCGCGCGTTGCCTGCATATAGCTCTCGCCGGGTTTGTGTTTCTTCCAGCTAGAGAGCCAGTCTGTAACCATCGTGGCAATGTAATTGGAGTCGTCCAGAGAGGTGTCGCGCATCCACTGTCCGCTGGGTTCATCGCCGATGATGAAGCTGGCGGCGTGATCGGTAAGCTGGTTCTGGCCCTCAGTCGCGCCCTGGCCGAGTTTCCTGCGGATCAGCTCGATGTTTTCTTTTTTGCCCGTCAAAAAGTACCATCCCGGGCCGGCGTGAAACTTCTTTGCGTATGCCTTGAGTGTCTGTGGAGTATCGTGCTCCGGATCAATACTGATGGAGTAAAAGAAAATGTCTTTGCCCACGCGGCCGTTCAGAAGTCTCTGCACCTGCGCCAGCTTGGCTGTTTCCAATGGGCAGGAATCGCCGCATTCGGTATAGATAAAATTGATGACAACCGATTTTCCCTTAATCAAATCATCAAAGAACCTGACTGTTTTTCCGTCCTGCGTAACCAGCGGCGTATTGGTGAAATACTCCGCTCCAGGACCGGTAGCATAGGCTTTTGGCGAACTAAAAAACATAAGAATTCCAGCGGCAACTGTCGTTATTGCCACAATCACTATCGCGACCCACTTGCGTCCTTGCATGATGCTTAACTCCTTTGCGTAACCCGTGGTTTCCGGAAAAAGAGTATGGGCCGCGGTTACGGCCCATACTCTTTTAAGTGGTGCACACAGCTCATCCGTTAGCTGTTTTAAAACGCCGTTGGAAGAATGGTTGGGGAGGTAAATTCCACACCCTGGGGTGTGGGGTTAGGGGTGGGCAATGGCACAGGGCCACGGTCGATTTCCCACCGGAGCAACATGGCGTGATCTTCATGTTGCGTGTTGTGGCAGTGCTCCATGAACATTCCGGCAAATTCCCGGAACTGCATGGTAAGGGTCACGCTTCCGCCCGGCCGCAACCGGTAGACATCCTTGCGGCCCAGCTCCCAGGCGGGAATCGGCACAATGCTCCCGGTTGAGTTTCTGCGCTCCAGGATCTGTCCCTCTTCAAAATGAATATGAATCGGGTGGTCCCAGCCAGTGCCACCATTGATGAGGTGCCAGATCTCCCGCGTGCCCGGCTTCGGCGCCGCGGAGATGCGGTTGAAGTCGGCTGCAAAGCCCTGGCCGCCATCAGTTGCGATCGTCCACGGCTCCGAGTCAGAATTCGAGCGGCCGAACTCGAAGGTCCTTTCCCGGCTAACTGGAATGCTGGAGAGATCAGGGTTGGGAATCATGGTATCCGGAACCACGCTTTGATCGGCCACGGCCGGGTCGCGCACAATGCGAAATTCCAGGAACTTTCCGACACATGGATCCGGCGATTTTCCTGCCAGAGCATCCGCCAGCGTGCGATCCACTTGTGGTTTCGTTCCGCTGGAGTGCTCGCACAGGTTCACCATCCAGACCTTAGAGCCGATCTTGTAGCGTGTGAAATCAATGACAACGTCATAGCGTTCCGCGATTCCCTGCTCATCAAGCTGCGTGAGGCTTACGGGATGCGGCAGCAAATTGCCGTCATTGGCAATCTGGATCATTACCGAGCCGTCACTCAGAGCGACTTTGAAGAAACGTGAAACGCTGCCATTCAGAATGCGGAAGCGGTATTTTCTCCGCTCCACCTCGAAATAAGGCTTGTAGCAGAAGTTGACGGTCATCGCATCGCCGAGAAATCCATCGAACTGGAAAATATCGAAGAAGAGTTGACCGCTCGAGTCCCAGGCTTTGTCTGCCAGCATCAGATTCACGTCGTAGTCCAGGTTGCCCCAGCCCTTGCCATTGGAAGAGCCGCTGGGCAGCCGCAGATTCACGCCGTCATTCACGGTCTCATCACCGCGATCCAGAGCGCTGTAGATGTTGAACATCCCGGCATTGCCTTTGTATACGTTCTGTGCCGTGAAGCTGAACATGTGGTCATGGAACCAATGCGTGCTCATAGTTTCATGCCAGTCGCCGGGGACTTTGTTGATGCCGCCGCTGTCAGAAGGACTGCCGGTCATGGGGTCGGTGGCATCAGGGTTGATCGTGTCATGGCCAGCCAGAACGATCGGCCAGTGATAATCATAAAACTCTCCAGGGAAGAAGAAGGCGCCGGTATATCCATCATTCTCTGCGCCGTGGTGGCCGTTGTGTTCGTGTGTGGTAAGGGTGTGGCGGCCAAACCCTCCGTTCTGGCTCACATCAGGATTCAGGTTGTTGTGATGGCGGAAAAGAATCGGCTCTCCATAACGGCCCTGAACCAGCTTGGGTGGAATCGTGCCGTTGAAGGTCCACAAAGCCGTGGGGTTCTGAACGGGCAGACCTGGATGGAACTTCAGAGGAATGCTGGTTGCAGGATTGATTCCTGAATTCAGGCTGGAAGGAACGCCCGGATTGTAAACAGTATTCGTAGTGGCCGGTAATTGTGAAACCTCTACCGCTACCTGAGGCGGAAGCGTATCAAACCTCTGGTGCGCCCAATCGGGTCCTGGAGGACGGCCTTCAATTGGCCCAGTCCCCCCGCCGAGAATTGCCGGCACAGGTTGCTGTGTGGTGTTTGCCTCTGCCGTTGGTGCGGGATTCAGTGAGCTAACTGGGTTACGGCTGAGAACATCAAATCGCAGCATTGGCTGTGTGAATGCCTGCACGCCAAACAGCGGGCTGGGCGGTGCACCGGTTGGAATATCGCTGCTGGTTCCTCCACCGCCTCCACCGGATGCATAAGCACTGGTGACAAACGGATTGAGACCATGGATTGGCGCCAGTAAGCCCGCGCTGGAAATCAGGCCCCATTTCACCAGTTCACGGCGCGAGACCTGGCCCTGCGAGTAGGCTTTTACAATCTCAGCCCGGTTCTTGCGTGCATTTTCAGCTTCTTTGAGGCGTGCTTTTGAGGCATTTTTTGGCAAGTAAATAAAACTCACGAACTGCCCTCCTAGTGTTTCTGGCGGACCAAGGGCCCGCTGATAAGGCAAAACTCAAACTTCTTCAGGTTGAGTCTTTAGGGTTGACGGTCGTTGGTCCTACACACTCGGTAGTTGCCAGCCAACGTCACCGGCGCCGATTCTGTCTGACCATAGCAAGTTCGCTGTTCATGCACAGCGAAATGAAGCGTGGCTCATTTGTTTTGTGTCTTTAGAAACTCACACCCACGAAATCACGCATTGCAGTTTTGCTTCCACACACAAGAGCGCGCTAGAGCTGCCTAAATCTATCGGGTCATGATGGAGATAGAATTGGCTAATCTATCGGGTCATGATGGAAGGAAGAATGCAGAGGAGAGACTGGCTGGACCATCAGGCGGAATATTCCCATTTTGGAACTGAGTGGGGCCATGTGGCAGTTTACTGCCACCGGTGGAATCTTTGTGCCACCCTTCAGGGGCAAGTGCAGCCCCTGATACTGAGGGTTACGAAATTATTATTTTGCTGTACCTATGCACAAATCGAGGTTTACTCGCCACTATATTATTGAGGGGTAAAGTTCAAGCATCTCACAGGCTTCTTTATCCCACTGGAAGTTCCGCAAAATACAAACTATGTGAACGAAGAGAGCATATTTGCCAGGGATAGGGCGTATCCTGTTTTTTTTTACGGCTAAACAGGTCTACAGCAAGTGGTGTTCCTAACTTTGGATATTCCGGCTGTTCGACTCTTGCCGCTTACCTATAACAATTGAGGGCCCACGTTCCGTGATGGCATGGGTTCCATGAAGAGGAGAAGTGTCTAAACGAGGGCCAGTACAAGCTGATGTGCCTCTTGATTCGCCGATGAAATCCAAACCTTCCACTGATGCGCAATCAAAGCAGGAGATGTTTCAGCGCACTCTGCTGCTCGCAAGCGCCGCTCATGAACTTAAGACGCCACTTGCAGTAATCAACGGCTATGTAGATTTCCTCCTGGGAGATCATGCCGGCCCGCTCAACCAGCAGCAGAAGGTCGTGCTTACAGAGATGCAGCAGAATACGCTGCGGCTCCAGCGCATGATCCAGAGTTTCCTGAACTTCAGCGCGTTGCAGTCAGGAAAATTTGAGGTGCGAAAAGAACTCAGGGACATCAACCAATGCGTGGAAGAGGTGATTTCGCAATGGCAGGTACCCTATGCAGCACGCGGGACTACCTGCAATTTTTTCCCCGATAGAACGATCGGTCCCATCTGTTTTGATTCACTGAAATTCCATAACATTCTCTCCAACCTTCTGGAGAACGCGCTGAAATTCACTCCCACTTTCGGAAAGGTCACGGTGACGACGCGGCTGGACTGCTGGGAACGCCGGAAACCGCACAATAAGAAATCGATTCACCTGGAAAAGCGCGCTTCCATGGCAGCACTGAAGAATAATTGCGTACGAATTGAAGTGACTGACAATGGTCCGGGGATCGCGCCTGAGTATCACCGGGAAATTTTTGAAGAGTTCCGCCAGATCGAGCAAGCAGGCCAGGCACAAGGAATCGGCCTTGGATTAGCTATCGCGCGTCGGCTGGTCGAAGCTCAGGGCGGCGAGATATCAGTACAGAGTTCGGTAGGACAGGGGAGTACCTTTTCAATCGTGCTGCCTATGCAGTAAGGAGAGCCGAAATGCAAGCTTCCGGAACAGATAAACCAAGCATTCTCATCGTAGATGATGAGCCGAGTATGCTCATCTACACGCGAACGCTGCTGGAATCCAGCAACTATTCCGTGGAAACAGCCAGCAGCGGTGAAGAAGCTCTGAGAAAAATCCAGGGGCACCCACCGGACCTGATGCTTGTGGACATGCAAATGCCGAAGATGAACGGGCTGCAAACGATTCGGGCTTGCAGAAATCTGGTTCCAGGCCAGCGCATTGTGATGGTTACCTGCGTCACTGAGACCAGCAACGTGGTCCAGGCCATGCGCTTGGGCGCTCTCGACTACATGACCAAACCGATCTACAAAGCGGAATTGGACGCCGTAGTCGCGCGCTGTCTATCTTCCAGCGCTGCACCGGAGCAGGAAGTTCCTGTGCTCCATTTCACCGCGACTACGGAGCAGGAGCATATCGACAATCTTCAAAATGATCTCTTTTTTCTTGCCGTCAGCCCAGCCATGAAACAGGTCCGGGAGCAGAGCTCCATCATCGCGAAGGTCGACGTACCGGTGTTGCTTCTGGGCGAGAGCGGCGTGGGCAAAGAAATTCTTGCCCGATTGATTCATCAACTCTCGCCTCGATCGCATAAGCCATTCGTGAAAGTGAATTGCGCGGCGTTGCCAGCCGACCTTCTGGAAAGCGAATTGTTTGGTTATGAAGCCGGAGCATTTACCGGGGCGTCAAAGCCCAAGCCCGGAAAATTCGAGCTGGCAAATCAGGGAACAATTTTTCTCGATGAATTGGGCGAGATGAGCCCGGCGCTTCAGGCCAAGCTTCTGCATGTCTTGCAGGATGGCGAGTTTTGCCGTTTGGGCGGGCGGATGAGCGTTACTGCAGATGTAAGAGTGCTGGCCGCGACGAATATCGATATAGAAAAGTCCATTGCGCAGAAGACATTTCGCGAAGACCTTTATTATCGGTTGAATGCGTTCACCCTGAACATACCGCCTCTGCGCCAGCGCCGCGAAGAAATTCCGATTTTGCTGAAGCATTTCATG
>Ga0070741_10003576_pt1 | contig 38208 bp, 26 predicted proteins | sample Coa_R1_4_FD_66440 | JGI IMG/M metagenome (GOLD analysis project Ga0070741, IMG submission 66440) | Surface soil microbial communities from Centralia Pennsylvania, which are recovering from an underground coalmine fire - Coalmine... | ecosystem: Environmental > Terrestrial > Soil > Unclassified ... | reverse complement strand
AATTGGGCGTGAATCGATAAGCGACTCCCGCAGTGAATTCGAGCACCGATTCCTTTTCAGTCTCGCCTTCTTCCTTCTCCCACTCCTGCTCGAAGTTCGCGTTGGCGGCCAACACCCACTTGTCGCCGACGTTCTTCGAGAAGATCAGCTTGTATTCGACTTCGCGTTCATTACCGGCGAAGGTCGGCTCCAGGTACAGGGCCACGCCGACCGGATCGGTATAGGGATTGAGCAGCTGGTACTTGAGTTCCGCGGACACCCCTTTGAAGGAGAAGTCGCTCTTGTCTTCCAGCCCCGGACGGTCGGCGACGATCTGATCGTGTCGAAAGTTCAGGTACAGCGCGCCGCTCAATCGATTGGTGATGCCGTACTCGAACTCCTCACGCAAATCCCAAAGATACTGGTCGAAGCGTCGGTCTGCCGCGGGGTAGCCCTTGCGCAACGTCACCCACTGCTCGAATTCCATCCCGCCTTTCGGAATGACGTCGGCTTCCTGGCTGTAGGTAAAAAATCGCTCATCCGCCAATGCGCTCGTGCTCAGTGACATGACGATGGCGCATGCCGGCGTGAAGGCAGCGGTGCCGAACGCGGTGAAGAGGCGTTTTCGTTGGTTTTTCATCGGTCTTCTCCCTGTAGTCGCGGTTTAGTCTGGGGCGGCTGGCGGGAATAATAATAGGAATAGTTCGCATTACGCAAGCGACCGATGGACGGAGCACCGCTTGCTCCTGGCGGGGTGTCGGCGAACTGCAGGAGGGACCTAGACGAGCTGAACGAAACGGTGTTGCAGTGGATGCTGCACCGAAAAAGAAGAGCTGACGCGTCACGGTGCAGCGGGAATCCTTGTGATTTGCACAGAGGAGGCAACGATGCAAAGTCTTTCGCGTAGTCTTCGACCGCCCGCTTTCTTACCCAGCCGAGCCGCCAACTCAATCCTGGCCGTCGTTGCGGTCGTGCTAATTTCCATGGCGCCATCTGCCCTGGCGCAAGGTTACAAACAGACCAATCTCGTGACGGATGATCAGGCCGCGCTCGCCGCAGAAGGATTCGGGCCGGCCCTGACCGTCGATTCGCACCTGATCAATCCGTGGGGCATAGCAGTTGCCCCCGGTAGTCCCTTTTGGGTTTCGAACCAGGGGACGAGCACCTCCACGCTCTACACGGGCGCTGGTCAACCCCTGAGCCTCGTCGTCGACATCCCGAGCAATCCGCCCGTGGGCGGGCCGACCGGTCAGACGTTCAATCCGACCAACAGCTTCGCCCTCGCCGATGGCAACAAGGGATCGTTCTTCTTCGCCAATCTCGATGGCTCGATCTCCGGGTGGAACCCGGGTTCGGGAACGACCGCACAGCGTGTCGCCACGACGCCAGGTGCGGTCTATACCGGCATCGCGATCGGCACGAACGCCAGCGGAGACTTTCTTTTTGCGGCCAACAATAGTGCAGGGCGCATCGATGTCTTCGACAGCAGCTTTGCCCCGACTACACTGCCGGGCGGGTTCGTCGACCCTAATCTTCCCAGTGGACTCGCACCCTTCAATGTCGCAAATATCGGCGGAAGGCTGCTGGTGACCTATGCGGTGCCCGGCCCGGCGGCCGATGCGGTCGATCTGGGATCGGGCCTGGTGGACGAGTTCGATACCAACGGCAACTTCGTACGGCGGCTCGTTGCCGGCGGTGCATTGGCGTCGCCCTGGGGCTTGGTGCGCGCGCCGAGCGATTTCGGTCAATTTAGCAATGCGCTGCTGGTGGGCAACTTCAATGACGAGCACGGCAACATCAACGCCTACGACTTTGCTACCGGCATGTTCCTCGGCAGTTTGACCGATCCACAAGGTGATCTGATCGCACTGCCCGACCTGTGGGGTCTGATCTTCGGCAACGGCAGCTTCGGCGGCAGGACCAACGAGCTTTTCTTCACCGCTGGGATCGGCGACGAGCAGCATGGCCTATTTGGCAAGCTGGAAGCGATCGCCGCAGCAGTCCCAGAGCCGAGCGGCTTGATGCTCGTGCTAAATGGCCTCATCATCGCGTTGATGCTGCGTCGGAGAATGACGGGCAGCTAAGGCGAGTCGTTCCGGTGCAGCTGGAGGCCTCCCCGGCTGCACATCCAAAATCCCGCGCCCGGCGTAACTGCACATACAAGCGCTTGCGCTTTGAGTTATGAGCGGCGCCGGGTTGCGCAGAGCGCGATGCATCACTTCAGGGAGGCCTCGAATGAAAACATTCCAAACGGTTTGCCGAGCCTTTGCATTCGCGCTCTTCGCTTCGGCATCGAGCGTGGCGTCGGCCGCAGCCTGCGTTTCCGACAGCTTGTCGAACTACTTGGGCTTGTCCGACTGCAGCATCAACGGGGTCTCGTTCAGCAGTTTTACGACAGCCTTCGATTTTCCTAGCGGTGCGACTCCCATCAATGCGTCGTCGATCACGGTTACGCCTTTGTCATCGGCCGGTCAAGCCGGCTTTGCGTTCACGCTTGCCGACGGCATCAGCGCGAGCGCTTCGCAGGTGTTCGAGATCTTGTTCGGTTTTCGTGCGACACCGCAAACCGGTGTTGCACTGAGCGACAGCCAGCTGCAGCTGCTCGGCGATACCGTCGTTCAACCGGATGGGGTTATTCGAACCGTGCAAAATCTTTGCGTGGACGGCTCCTTCTCCGCATCGCTGGCCTGTAGCGGGACGCAGCTCGATGCGATCGTGTTCGATATCGGCGTCGATAGCGAGAAGAGCCAAAACCTCGCGTTGCCAATCGCAGGCTTCCTGTCCGTCGTGCTCGACCTTGCCGTAGACGGCGGGCTAGCGGGTTCCGCTTTGGTGCCGGCTGGCGGCGGAACGTCGACGCTGTTTACGGTCGCCACTGCCGGCACGGTGCCGGAGCCGACCGGCATGGCGTTCATCGTCATGGTGGTAGCGCTCCTCCTGCTGGCCCCCGGTTGCGCTCGAATTTCCGCGGCGCCTCAGCCATAACGCTCTAGCTTACTTTCTCGAGGGAGGATGCAATGCGTCAGTTCAGGACTATCGCGCTTGCCATGACACTGGCATTGGCAGCGCAAACTACGAGCGGCTGGGCCGCCAATCACCGTGAAGCGCCGATCACCGCGCTCGATCCCAAAGCCGACATCACCGACGTCTATGCCTTCCGCAGCTACGGCGGGGACTTGACGCCTAAAGTCACGCTTATCCTGTGCGTCGACCCGCTGTTGGAGCCGGGTAACGGGCCGAATTGGTTTCCGTTCGATCCGGGCATCCTGTACGAGATCAAGATCGATAATAACAACGATGCGGTGGAAGACATCGTCTTCCAGTTCAGGTTCACCACCGAGCAGCGCTTGCCGAACCTCTTTCAGGTCTATGCCGGCGTCCCCGGCGGCGCAGCGGCGCCGGCCAACTCCCCGCCACCGGTCGCGCCGGGCACCTTGATCGTCCCACCCAAGATCATGAACTTCGATTCGGCAGGTCTGGGGCAGCGGCAGCGCTACAGCGTGACGATGGTGAAGGGCGGCGTCGCGACCCCGATCGCCAACGCGACCGGCAGCGCGAATCCTTTTTACGCGGTGCCCGCCAACGTGGGTCCGCGCACCATGGATTACACGGCGCTGTTCAACCAAGGCATCTACTCGACCAATCTAGCCGAGGTGAAGGTCTTCGCCGGCACGACCGACGACGCCTTCTGGATCGATTTGGGCGGCGCCTTCGATACCTTCAACACGCATGTGCCGCCGGTATTGAGCGCGGCGCAGGACGCCGCGCAGCAGAACTTCGCATCGGACTTCGTCTCGGGCTACGCAGTCAATACGATTGCTATCGAGGTACCGGTGTCCATGTTGACGCGAACCGGCCAGATCGAACCGGCGAACTCGACCGCCGCGACGATCGGCGTTTGGGCGACCACGTCGCGACCGAGTATCACCGTGCGCCGCGCACCCTTGCCGGCGACCAATGCAGGGAGCTTTCAACAGATCCAGCGGATGGGCAATCCTTTGATCAACGAGCTGATTATCGGCACCGGCTTCAAAGATCGTTTCAGTATGGATCAGCCGAAGAACGACGCTCAGTTCGCCAACTTCTTCCTCGATCCGCAGCTGGCGCGCGTGATCAACGCCTTGACCAACGGCGCGGTGCAAATTCCGCCGCCCGCGCGCACGGATCTCTTGCCCGTGGTGACGTACGCGCCGCCCATCGCGGCACCCGGTACGCCGGCCGGACCGATCGCGGACCTCCTCCGGCTCAACACCGGCGTGCCGCCAACGCCACCGGCCAACGCCAATCGGCTGGGCTTGCTGGGCGGCGATCCTGCCGGCTTCCCGAATGGCCGCCGAGTGTTCGATGACGTCACCGACGTCGCCTTGCGTCTGGTGGTCGGCGGTGTACTCGCGGGCCCGCCGTTTTCGACCTCGCCGATCAACAGTCGTTTGGGTGACGGGGTGAACGTGAACGATGCGCCCTATCGCACCAGCTTCCCATACATGGCGGATGCGCCGAGCGGTCGAGATCGCCGTCATATCGATCCGGGTGAACCCGGGTGCACGGCGGGGACCGGCGCACCCTGCCCGTGAACGAACGGTGCGGGTCGCTAACCTCGCGACGCCTTGACGGCTTCTGCGATGTAGCGATCCGCACGCGCGGCACGCGAGCGGATCAGCGCGCGCACTTCCTTCGCCACCTGCTCCAGATGTGAATGCACGGCATGCACGCCCTGCGTGACCATCATCTTGAAGTACTTGACGCCGGGGTCCGTACTGGCGAAGCGCATCGCATCCGGATACGAAGTGAAGTCCTGAATGCCATGGAACATGCGCTCGTACGTTACCACTTGGAGGTCGTGCATCTCGCGTTCGGCGCCTGGTACGCCGTACTTCATTCGATCGGTAAAGGTGTACGTCTGCAGGGTGAGTTCGCCGACGAACCATTCGATGACGCGTCGTTGCAGCTTGCCCCCTTCCGATTGAAAGTGGACGGCGATCTCGTCTGCCTCTTCCGCCTTCAGTGTGTCGGCCGCTAATGCCGACCACGCCGCCTGCACCCACTCGCCTTTCGCGACCTGGCGTTCGATGATGCCGTCGACCCCCTGCATCAACTCCGCTTCGGCTGCCTTCCATCCATCCACTTCCGCGTTCCATTTGTTCTTGCTCAGCCCCGCGTTGCCGCCGCGTTCGGCCAGCAGTTCGCGAGCCGTCAACAGCGCGGTCTGCTTGACATACACCCGACCGATGTACACCGACAAGGCCGGATCGTGACTGTCGATCAGGCGATCGATCGCATCTTGCTTCAGCGCATGGTCATCGTCGGCAGCGAGCGCGGGCGGAGGCAGGAACAAAGCCAGAAGCAGTGCGACGATTACCGACGGCCGACGGAACACTCTGCATCTCCTAAGTGAATGGCGAAGCGCGAAGGGGTGGATGCGCTCATCTTGGATCCATGAGCGGCGCGAGGCCGTTCTCGTCGGCTAGGCTGCCGCGGGTCTAGCACAGCGCGCGCAATGGGTGCGTGTACGACGGCCAGGGGCTAACGAAGTGCGCCCGCACCATCTCGTCGGTCACGCCTTCGATCGTGGCCGGATTCCAACGCGGCGAAGCATCCTTGTCGATCACCAATGCGCGAATGCCTTCGACGGTCTCACTCGCCGCGCCGGGTCGCAACGCGAAGCAGTTGCGCACCAGGTCGCGTTCCATGCGTAGATTGTCGGCGAAGCTCATCGTGCGTCCGCGCCGAATCTGTTCCAACGTGACGGCCATCATCAACGGTGATCGCCTGCGCATCGCCTCCAGCGTCGCGCGTGCCCAGCGGCTCTCGTCGCGAGCAAGCGATGCGAAGATGGCTGCCAGATTCGGTGCGGCGAAGTGCCGATCGATGCGTGCCTGTTCCGGGGCGAACTGTGGCGGCGGGGCGTCCTCGAGATATGCCCGCGCATAGCGCAGCCAGTCGGCGTCGCTGTCGAAGCGTTGCGCGCCGATCTGGGCAACGAAAGTCTCGAGGCGATTCGATGCGATGAATCCATCGGCCAAGGTCCAGCCGATCGCATCGCCGGCGCCGATCACTTGACCGGTCAGCGCGAGATACTCTCCGACGCGCCCCGGACAGCGCGACAGGAAATAGCCAGCGCCCACATCCGGAAACAATCCGATGTTGGTCTCCGGCATCGCCATCCTGGTGCGCTCGGTGACCACGCGCAGCGCTGCGCCTTGGCTGATGCCCATACCGCCGCCCATGACGACGCCATCCATCCACGCGACGTAGGGTTTGGGATAGGTGTGCACGAGATGATCGAGCGTGTACTCCTCGGTGAAGAAATCGTCCAGACGGGGATCGCCCGCCAGCGCAGCGCGATGAAAGAAGCGGATGTCGCCACCGGCGCACATCGCAACGCCCTTTCCCTCCGCGCTCGCGCCGCGTACGAAGACACCCTTCACCGCTCGATCCTCGCACCATGCCAACAGAAGGGCGGTGATGTCACGGATCATCGCGAGCGTCAGCGCATTCATGGCTCGGGGACGGTTCAGGGTAATGATGCCGATACCGTTGCGGACGGCGGCAAGGATGTCGTCTTTCGATACGAGTCGAGGCAGTGAGGCAGTCATTGGATCGTTGTTGGTATTCGGGCGCGAATGGATTGCCGCGCCAAGGCGCTGGCCAAGCAGACGATTATCTCATCGCGCGGGCCGAAATAACGCCGCTCGCCTTCCTATTGGGCGTGGGCGAGCAACGCCGCCGCGCGCTGGAGATCCGGCGTATCGAAGCCTTCGGTAAAGGTTGCGAATATGCTCCGAAGTCCTTCTCGCGCATGCTCGCGTCGGGCCTCGTCGCGCTGGATTCGCGTGAGGCTGAGCGCCGCGCGCAGTTGCCATCCGCGTGCGCCGAGCCGAGTGGCTTCGTCCAGCGCGCGCTGGAAGCAAGCCTCGGCATCTTCGGCCGAATGTAACGCGGCGACCTCGCCTTTCAGCCGCCACACTTCCGGCAGAAAGTATCGTTCGCCCGTCTCGTCGACGTGTGCCAGCGCCTCCTCCAGTGCGCGCAAAGCGCCCTCGGAGTCGCCGGTGCAGCGCCGTGCGTCAGCGAGCAGGCTCAAGCTGATCGAGGTGGCGAGGCGCGCACCCGTCTTCGATGCTCAGCAGTGCGTGCGCCTCGACCAGATCGCTGCGGAACAGGGCGACGACCCCGAGCATGGTGCGCGCGTCCAGGGCACCGGGCGCGTCGGCGTTGGCCTCGCAGATCTCGAGCATTTTGCCAGCGCGCGCGCTCGCTTCCTCATAACGGGCGCGCACCAGTAGAAACTGCGCCTGGCCGCGCAGGGTCGCCGCGCACAACTGCGGATCGTCCACCGCCTCGCACAAGCGCGCCGCCTCATCGTAGGCGCGCCCCACCTCAGCCGCGGCATAGCCCCTTGTGGTCACCAGCAGGGCGCCCAGCATGACGTTCAGCTCGAGCCGCAGCCGATCGCGCTCGGGCCCCGGGGGGCTTTGCTTGATGCATGCTTCGCCGCTCTCGAGATCCTTGATAGCTTCCAGATGCGCGAGCCGGCTGCTCGCCTGCTTCGCGGCGTTCAGGTACAGCTGCGCCGCGCGCTGGTGTTCGCCGGCTTCGCAGTAGTGGTAAGCAAGCGTTTCGGGGTGGTTCTCGCCTTTGGCTGCATAATCGTCTTCCAATCGATACGCAATGCGTCGATGCACTGCGCGCCGCGCGCTCTTCAGCAAAGAGTCTTCGCAGATCTCCCGCAGCAAGGCGTGCCTGAATCGATAGACAGGCCCCGAGCCATCCGAGCGTTCGATCAAAACGCCGACACCAGCCAAGTCTTTCAAGGCATTTCCCACCGGGATATGCAAGTCGCCGGCCACGGCCGTCAACAGATCGCGTGAGAACTCGCGGCCGATCAATGCGCCGATCTGTGCGACGGGTTGGCCGCTCGGAACGCGATCGATGCGTGCCATCAATGAATCGCGCAGCGTTGCCGGGATGGCACGATCGACATCATCACGTCCGACCTCCAGCACGGCCGAGGTGATTTCTTCCAGATATAACGGGTTGCCGTCGCTGCGATCTACGATATCTTCGATCATGGAGGCATCGAGCGCGCCGGCTGCATCGATGCGACTGACGATCGCCCGGCTCTCGTGAAGGGTCAAGCGAGGCAGCGCTAAGGTTGCTGCGCCCGCGGCGATCAAGCCATTCGCATCGAACTCGGGTCGATGGGTGACGAGCAGAAGCAGCGGCACGTACGTCGCCCGTCGTGTCAACGCGACCAAGAATTCGATCGTGCTCGCATCGGCCCAGTGCGCGTCCTCGATCGCCAACACGAGCGGGCGGTGCCGTGCCGCGGCTTCGGTCAGTTCTAACAGCATCCGGAGGGTGCGTGTGCGTTGTCCCCGTGCATCGAACCGCAGTGACCCGTAGCGCCGTTCGAAAGGCACTGAGAGCAAGGATGCCAGCAGCTTGATCTCGTCGACTGCTTCGCGTCGCAGAGGCGACAGTGCACGCTCGATTCGATCGAGCTTTTCGGATACGGATCCGGTTTCATCGAAGCGCATCGTGCGCCGAGCGTAAGCGATCAGCGGATGGAAGGCGCGCGACCGGCCGTCCGCCTCGCACTGTAGGACGAGCACCTGAACGCCGCGCCCCCGCACGCGCTCGCGCAACCGATCGACTAGCCGGGATTTGCCGATGCCGGCCTCACCCCCTATGCACAGCGCTCGACCGGTCCCCGCGCGGCTGAGGCGACAATGCTCCTCGAGAATTTCGAGCTCGATCTCACGGCCGACGAAAGACGTTTGCGGACCGTGGCGCGAGGCGCGAAACCGCGTGTGCCAGATTCGTCTGCCAAGCACGCGGAAGGTCTGAACCGGCTCCCGAATGCCTTCGAGCGTGCGCGGCTCGCTGCAGCGGAACTTGCGTGCAATCAGCGCACGCGTGCTCATGCTGATGCGCAGGGAGTCGGGTTGAGCGATCGATTGGACGCGGGCGGCGATATCCGAGATCGCTCCCAGTGCGACGTGCTTGTTGTAACCGGCCCTTCCGATCTCGCTGATGACGGCAAGGCCGCTGTGGATGCCGATGCGCACATGCAACGGTGGCATGCCGCGAACATCGAGATCGGCGGTGAGCTGCCGCATGTGCGCGAGAACCTCGAGACCGGCCTGCACCGCGTTCTCCGCCGCATCCTCTTGCGTGGCCGGGTAACCGAAGTAGATCAAGATGCCGTCGCCACGGTACTCGACTATGCTGCCCCCGCGTTCTCGGACGGCAGCCGCGGTCACCTCATGGTAGCGACGTATCAACGAGGGCAACAAATAGGGGTCGGTCTGCTCCGTCAACGCGGTCCATCCGACCAAGTCGACGAACATGACCGTAAGTTGCCGATGCTCCGCGTCCGACACTGCCGTTGCGTCGCGCACGGTCGGGGGATCCGGCCGCGGGGCCTGTGAGAGCTTCGCCCTCGCGACAGATTGCAGCATCTGCTTGCATACCGGTAACGGTACCCCAATCTGCGCAAGATCGGCTTCCGTCAGCAGGCGCAGTGCATCGAAGTCGATCTCGTTCGCTTCGAACACCTCGACATACTCGGCTAAGCCCTGCTGGCTCAGCCAGTCCGCGATGGAGGTCATGACGTCCCCTCCGTGTTGCTGCAACCGTCAATCTGTCGGTCGGATAGCGCATCCGACCCAGAGCCATTCTAGTAGGGATTCGCGGCGCTGTAGCGGCGCGATCGCTCATCCGATCGTAGACCGTTCTGCGGTACGTTTCGGTCCGGCACGTGCCGGGTATAGATGACCCACTTCGGACTTGCCCTGCTCGTCGGTCTGTCACAAGCTATCGTGGCATGACGCTTAGGGGGAGGCCCGATGGGAACGAAGAGTGTGGCGATCGTGGGCGGCGGAATCGCGGGGCTTGCAGCGGCACAGGCACTCAAGCGCCGGGGCTTCGCCGTCACGATCTTCGACGAAAGTGTCTATCTCGGCGGTAAGCTCGGTGCCCACTGCGAGCGCTTGCTCGGGCTCGAGCTGAACGAGAAAGAGAGCCAAGCCGTCGACCAAGCCTTGTCGTCCGATACGCTCGAGCCGGTATTTGAGATTCTCCGCAGAAGAGATAGCCATCCGCTGACCGAGGCAGCGACGTCCGGTTCGTCAGCCGCAGACTCGGCCCCAGGTGAACATCGGGCCGATCCGGACAGCCGCTTGAGTCGACTCGAGCGCGCGCTGCAAGCAAAACTGCGCTCACACGAGCGCAACCTGCTCGACCCTCAGCGCATTGCGGTCGCGCCGCTCGCGCCCGCCCATGGTGCATGCGCCGCGTGGGGCATAACTAACGCACGAGATGGTTTCAGCCTCGTCGTCTCCAAGTATTTGCGCCACGGAAAGCAGGCGCGCTACGAGATTTCGGACGGCGTGTACCACGAGCACTGCTATCACATGTTCCTCGGCTGGTACCTGAACTTCTGGGCCATGCTGAACGACATCGACATCTTTCGTGACGAAGACTTTTCTCCCCGCAATCTGCTCTCCCATCTGTTTCCCGGCAGCGCGCCGCTTCCCGAACGCAAGCGGACCTTGCGTCGCGTCGGCTCGATCGCCACGGCGGCAGACAATTTATTGTCCGGGACCGCGTCCGTGTCGGATTTGTTTCTCTGGATGTATTCGTCGATCGACTTGATGAGTCAGCAGTTCGATCGTCACCGCTATCTCGACACCATCAGCGTGAACGGATTCATGAGCTCGCGCTGGTATGCTACCGACGACAGCGCGCAGTTCCATGAGTATCTGCTCGTCAAGGCGTTTGCGGTTCCGACCTACTTTAGTTCCGCCGAGGGTTATGGAAAGTATCTCGAGTACACAGCGGCGGACACCGGACCGATGCTGTATGTGCTGAAGGGCGATACGTTCCACAAGTTGTTCGAGAAGATCGAAGCACATCTGACTGGTACGCCAAATCCGGTGCGACTGCTGCGCGGAGCGCGCGTGTTGAGGACGGCCCCGGAGCCCGACGGCAGGATGCGAGTCGACTGGGTCGATAGCGACATCTACCGGGCGGTGGACGACAAGGGCGTTCTCGTCGGCCGAACGGTTGCGCGCGACGATGGCGAGCTGGTGCTGCGGCCCATCGAGGAGAGGAGAACGGGGTCGGAAGTGTTCGACGCCGTCGTTCTCGCGGTGCCTCCCGGCGCGCTCGCCGGAATGGCCGACCAAATACGCGACTACGTGCCCGGACTGGCCAGTGTGCGCGTCTTGCAAAGCGGTTCGACCGCGGCCCTCGACTTGTATTTCAAATGCAAGCTGCCGGACTTACCACGAGAGCACGTCGTCTGCCGAGGCTCCAGGTTAGGCCTCACCTTCATCGATGACTCCCAAGCATGGGAGAACGATGCGAATTTCAACCGCAACGGCCAGCCGATCACCTGCCTCAATGTTGCGGCAACGGAGTTTTACAAGCTCGACGGCATGCCCAAGCCGCACGCGATGGAAGTGATTATTGCGGACCTGCAGCCATTCATCGACTTCGATTGGGCCGATATCGATTTCTCGAAAACCTATCTGCAACTCAATCAGCAAGAGCCGCTATTCCTCGACGAAGTGGGCAGCGAGCGGTGGCGACCCTCGACCCACACCGAAATTCCGAATCTTTTTCTGGCCGGAGACTTCTGCGACAACCCCATCGGCGTAGTGTGCGTGGAGGGCGCGGTGGTGAGCGGGTTATTGGCGGCCCGCGCGGTGCAGGCGTACGTCCGCGATCATGAGGACGTCGGTATCGGCGATCGAATGCTCGAGCCGATCGAGATTCGGGAGCCTTACACCCATCCACGGGTAAATGCCCAGTTGCTCAAGCTTGCCCTCGCACCCTTTGCCGCAGCGGCCAAAGCGTGGTCGATCGCGGAAGATTTGGTGGAGGCGCCGGAGGACGTGCTTACGCCCCGCGCCGTCAAAGCGCTCGGAGAGGATCTGCTGCGTGCGCCCGGCGCCATCGTTGCCGACGCTTTGGACGCTGCGATAGACGGCTGGCGATGGTGGTGGCGGGCTACCGTCGTGGGTGACGATCGCGAGCGCCATTGACCTCACGCTTCACCGTAACGAGAAGGAATGGGCGTGGGCACGTCCAATTCCGCTGTCATCTTCTGCGTCCAGCTTGCCGCAAGCAAATTGTCCGAGGCGTCGCATTTGAGCCCCAGCGAAAGCAGCAGTTTGTTCACGGGACTGTTGCCGGCATGCGGTGAGAGCCGGAGCTTGACCGATTGCGCATCGCGGTGCCAGCTCTCGCCGACGCCAGTCCGCGTCACGACGACCCGATGTAACAGGCCGTTCTTTCGCGCATAGGTGTAGCAGGGGATGGAGCGGGACTCGAGCGAGCCGCCGTTCGGCAATTCGATGGACATAGAAGGCGTCTCCTGCAACGCTGCAGCGCGATCGTTCCACAGCTTGCACCTCATCGAGGCTGGTCCGTAGGTGATCTCGATGCGGTGTATGGTTTTCGGATAGCCCCATATCGATCGTCCTGCCGCACAGGAGAAGGCATCGTCGACGCCCAAGAACAACGTGTATAGGCCTGCCGCCAGGGGTTCGTGCTCCGGAGCGGCGAGACAGGCAACGCCCAATTCCCGATAGCATCCGAGATCGCTGTCGCGGTAATCCACGACGAAAATCGCAAGTACCGCACGCCGCCCGTCGAGCGCCCACGCTCTCAGCCCGAGCCGCTTATGCTTGTCCAGTTCTCCTTGGATCATATCGATGGGAACGGCGTAAAAAGCAAACGCTTGCGACGCATCGCGCACGCGTGTGGGCAGCACGAGTCGCGACAACAGGGGCTGGTGTGGCGATACGCGGGGCAATTCGGATTGCGCCGCCTCGCGCGTGTGCATCGATGTCGGCGCGCCTTCGACATAGTAAATTCGGCCCGCCGCTTCGCCATAGAATTCGAAGTGTTTGGTGTTGCGCACGATGTTAAATGTGCGCCCGCTCTGATGGTCGCGCAAACTCCAGCCATGATGATCGCCAACCAGCGAGACGGACGAAGAGAGCTCGACTCCGCAGGCGGCAAAGCACCGAGAAAGTTGCGCGTAGAGCGCCGAAGACATGGGCTCGAAGGCTCGGCCAAGGTTCGTCGACCCTCGAGCGCCATCGAGCCCTGCGGAGCTTGCTGCGTGCTCCATCGTCTGGAAAAGACCCGGGCTCAGGTATGCCGCGCCCGCCCTCGCATTCCTATAAGGCTCAGCCAGAGCCTCGAGCGGGAGCAAGCCGAACGGGTTCTGTTCGTCGGCGGCGGCGTAAGCGAGCAGTTGCTCTGCGTCTTCACTGCGTCCGGCGCGATATGCGCGCTGTGCTGCCGCTGCCGCGGCGCCAAGAAGTTCGATGATGTAGCCGCGATACGCGTCGAGCCATGAGCAGCTTGCAAAACCAATCCGGCGCGATGGATCGACGACAGCGCGGGCAGCGCCGACGACATGACGCGAGGTAATCTCCAAAGAGCGTGTGGTGAAGTCCAAACCCCCGGCGATCAGCGCTCGACCGACTCGCGTCAGCCTTTGCAAGCCAGAGCGGGTATCCGTGGGTCGCAGTTCGTCTCGCATGCGCGTCCGCAAGTTATCGCATTGCGCAGTATGCGCTGAGCGGGGCAGCGGCGCTAGGTCATAGGTTATAAGCGTCTTGCCTAACGGCGATGGCTCACGTGAAAATGCAAGAAGAGGCGCGCGCAGATGCGCCGTTACCGTGGAGCGGATATGGTGCCGACAGGCAAAGGCGTTCGAGACGACGTCTTCGATACGCTGAGATCGTTACTCAAGGAATCGCGGAACTTGGCAAGCAGCTGTGACTTGCGCCGGCTGCTTCCCGATCCCCTTGGCCGCGGAGAGGGTGCGCGCAGCGCCGATGGAAACCTTAGATCGAGGACGGTTCCGCGGCCGCGCACGATCGAGCTGCTCGTCCGATCGGGCCTCGTGCTGGTCAGTTCGATGCTGCAATATGGCCTGGAATCGCAGCGGCTGCTACCTCGACACCTGCCCAGGTTGATTCGAGCCGCCGAAGCTTATCGCAAGGCGGACCAGGCCGATGCGTATGCCGCGTCCGAGTGGCTGGATGCATTGAGACAGTACGTCAATGACATGGCCGCGGTTTCGGCCGACCAGTTCCGCCGTCTCGACCAAGATCTGCGGGCATTGCTGGACGCAAGCGTCCCTGCGCACGCCGAGAACGCGCCGGTGGCAGCACCGTCCATGCACGAAGCGCAGCCTGCGACGCCTGACAGTCTCGCCGAGAGAAGTCGGCATGCGTCGCGACGGTACGAGATGAAACCGTGAATCCGATCCTCGGCACGAAGCCGGCAGAACATCATCGTACGGCCGGTGCGACGAATCAACCACTCGACCAACCGACGCCCTCTCTAGCCGAAACGACCGAACACATCATCCGCGCGCTGCATCTGTCCGAGGAAATGGACCGCTTGCGCAAGAACATCGCGCACTGGATCGACGAGGCGTCGGCCGACATCCGCGATGAGTTGCGCTGGCAATTTAGCGGCAGTTCGAAGTTTTTTCGTCCGCTTACGATCTTCTGTTGCCATCGGGCCATCTCGTCGGAGCCGATCGGCGATGCCCTGATGGTGAGCGCGCAGGTCCTCGAGATGTTCCATAACGTCTCGCTCATCATCGACGACATCCTCGACAAGTCTACGTATCGCCGCGGCAAGAAGACGCTGCATACGCGCTTTGGTGAGCTGCGGGCGCTGATGGTGGCTGGCTACATCGTGGCGGACGGCTACGAGATGGTTTCCCGCATGCGTGGCCCGGGCGTCGATTCTCGCTACGACATCGGGCTGCTGTCCGAGCTGCTCAAGCGGCTCGGCGTCGCGGAATGCGTGCAGTGGAAGTTGCGACGCCAGCCCCTTGGCGTGGCCGACTGGGAAAACATCGCGCGCGAAGATACCGGCTCGATGTTCGAGGTGTGCGCCTGCCTGGGTGCGCGGTCGGACAGGCTACGGCGCTTCGGCCGTTACTTGGGCATGCTCTACCACGGCTGCGACGATGTGGGTGATGTCAAAGGGTTGACCGCTCTGGGCGGCGGCGGGACCGAGGATTTGCGTGACGGCATTCTCACGCTTCCGGCTGCGCTCGCCATTCGCGATCCGGCCGTGCGCAAGCTCTTTTGCAAGGAGGAGCCGAGCGAAGCGGACCTGGAGCGCTTGGCCGCGGCCTTTCATGCCCAGATCGACGAAGCCGAACGCCATCTCGATGGCATTGCAGAGCGTGCACGGGCCGAGGCAAGCGCCAATAGCGCGGCGGCGGAAGGATTGCTTGCCCTAGTGGATCACACGCGGCAGCTGTCCAAGCGCTAAGGTCTGCAGTTCGGCAAGCAGACGCGCCGCCTCCTGAAGGTCCGAGGCCTCGAAGCCTTCGGTGAAAGGGGCGAAAGCGCGTTCGAGCATGTGCATCGCCTCGAGCATCTTGCCTTGGGACTGCCAGAGGCGGGCAAGGCTGATGGCGGTGCGCAGCGTCCAACTGCGCAGACCCATCGAGTCGGCGAGCTGGGCAGCCTTTTCGTAGCACGCCTCGGCTTCGAGGGGTGCGCGATCAACCAGCAGCGTTCCGCGCACGCGCCACACCTCGGGCGCGAAGTACAGCTCGCCGGTCTCCTCGATGTGCGCGATCGCAGCGTCGATGCTTCGCATCGCCGCTTCGCGGTCCCCGGCCCGATGTTGCGCGCTGGCCAGTGTTGCCATCGCCCAGGAGGTGCCGAGCCTCGCCGAGGTTGCGCAATACTGCGACCAGCCCCGTTCGATGCGCGCGACGCCGCGGCCCGCGTTGCCCGTTCGCGCGTCGACCCAGCCGATAAGAATCTCCGACACCGCTTCCCAATATGGGATGCCATGCTCGCGCGCGTGGGCAGCGGTGCGTTCGGCGAACGTGAACGTATCCTCGATGTCGTCCCGCGTCTGATGGAGCAACGCGCACATCGCCATCGCTTGAGCTGCACCGAGCCACACGGCCGGATGTGCAGCGAGGGCGAGCGCCTCGTGAGCACTGCGCAGCGCCGCATCCGGATAGCCGAGGAACCACAAGGCGCGCGCATGGTAGGCGAGGCAGCCGATACCCAGGTCGACGCCGTTGCTGGTGCCGTAGTTGCGATGTCCTTCGGGATCGAGCTGATTGAGCCCGCGCTCCAGCTGTTCAACCGCGGCCTGCATCTGTCCGTCATAAATCGAGATCAGCCCCAGCATCATATGCCCGTCGACCTGCTGCGCAACGTTGCCTTCGCGCTCGCCTAGTCGAAGCAGTAGACTTGCCAGCTCGCGCGCCTCCTGGTAGCGCGCGCGAAGGAGCAGCAGCTGAGTCTGGCCGCGCAGCACGGAGCCTTCGAGCCGAGGGTCGGAAACGATCGCACACAGCTCGCGTGCGCGGGTGTAATTCTGCTCGACCTCGACGGCCGAATATCCCTTCACGGTGACCAGCACCGCCCCCATCGCCGCACGCAAATCGAGCTCCGTGCGCGTTCGCTCCGTCGTGTCGTCGCATTGCTGCAGCAATTCCGTTGCCGCTTCGAAGTGGCGCAAGGCCTCGACGTGAGCCAGGCGCGCGGCGGCATGCTTGCCGGCGAGAATCCAGTAAGGAACGGCGCGCTCGGGTTCCCCGGCTTCGGTGTAATGATGCGCGAGCAGTTCGGGGCGCGTTTCCCTGAGCGCGGAGAACTGGGCCTCGAGCGTATGGGCGCAGCGCGAATGAAGCGCGCGTCGTGCGCTTTTCAACAGCGAGTCTTCGGCGACGTCCTGCACCAGCGCATGCTTGAACTGATAGACCACGTCGCTGCCCGACTGCTGCGCGAGCACCAAACCCGCATCGCTCAGCCCCTTCAGCGCGCCCTTCACGTCGACCTTGAACTCGCGCGCGACGGACGCCAGCAACCGATAGCTGAATTCGCGGCCGATGATTGCGCCGATCTGTGCGATCAGCTTCCCACCCGGCACGCGATCGAGCCGCGCCATCAGCGAGTCGCGCAGAGTGGCGGGGATCGGTATTGCGCCCTTGCGCGCGGCCGCCTCGCCATCGTCGACCGATTCCAGTACCGCCTTGGTGATCTCTTCGACGAAGAGCGGAACCCCATCGCTGTGCGCGACGATCTGTTCGATCATGGCAGGTCCCAAAATGCCGTCGCGATTGAGACGCGCAACGATCGTGCTGCTTTGAGCGGTGGTCAACCGGGGCAGAACGAGCAGAGTGGCGCCCGCCTCGAGAAAGGCGCTGTTCGCGAACTCCGGGCGATGCGTCAGAATGAGGAACAGCGGAGTCGACTGCGCGCGACGCGCGACCGCGGTAAGCATTTCGATGGTGCTCGGATCGGCCCAATGGGCATCCTCGACGATGAGGAGTAATGGGTTTCTCCGGGCCGCCGCCTCGGTGACGTCGGCGAGCATGCGCAGCGTCTCGCCTCTGTGCTTCTTCGGCGCCAGTTGCAGCGGCCCGTGCCGTTCCTCGAACGGCACGCCGAGCAGGGCAGCCATCAACTTGACGTCTTCGACTGGACGGCCGTACAGTTGGATGAGTAGCCCTTCGATCTTGTCGAGCTTGCTCGCCGGCGTGTCCTCCGGCGTGAATCCGAGCGCGTGCTCGGAGTGCTCGACGATCGGATGCAGCGGGCTGTTGGTGTAATGCGGCAAGCATTGCAGCACGACACCGGTGGGCGTCTCGGAACGCAGGCGCTCGCGCAGCACATCGAGCAGGCGGGATTTGCCGATCCCGGCTTCTCCGGCCACGCACATGATCTGCCCGATGCCTTCGCGGACTAACTGCCAGCAGTCCATCAGCATACCGATTTCGCGCTCGCGACCGACGAGCGGCGTGAGACGACCGCGACGCGCGGCCTCGAAGCGCGTGCCCCACGAACGTGGACCGAGCACGTGATAGATGTGCATCGCGTGGCGGGCGCCCTTCAGCGCCACGGCGCCCAGGTCCGCGCAACGGAAGTGGCGGGCGATGAGGGCGCGCGTGGGTGCACCGATGAACACGGTGTTGGGCTCTGCGATGCTTTGGATGCGCGCGGCAATATTGGGCGTCGAACCGAGCGCGAGTTGCTCGTGCCGACCTTGACCGCCGATCTCGCCCACGATCGTCAATCCCGTGTGAATGCCGACGCGCACTGATAGCTCGGGGAGATCGTCGACGTCCAACTCTTCGTTCAACAAGCGAATGGCGTCGACGATCTCGAGGCCGACGCGCACGGCGCGTTCGGCGTCGTTCTCGTGGGCGCGCGGATAGCCGAAGTAGACGAGGAGACCATCGCCCAAGTACTGCGCGATGTAGCCTTCATGGCGCAGAATTGCATCGGCACACACTTCGTGATAACGCCGGATGAGATGAGGCAGTCTCTCGGCCTCGACGCGTTCGGCCAGCTCCGACCAACCAACCAGATCGACGAACATCACCGACAACTGTCGGTGTTCGGAAAGCACATCGTCCGTCAGACTTGGCAGCGATGACGAGGACTCACCGGAACTGCCAAGGGGCAGGTTAGCGGCGGCATGCTCGGCGATCGCGTGCAGAATCTTCCGGCGTGGGCCCATCGGCACGCCGAGCACGGTGAGATCTGCATCCGTGAGCAGTTGCAGGGCATCGAAGTCGATTTCGTGCGCAGCGAACAGATCGGCGTAATTGGCCAACCCGAGCTGCTCGAGCCAATCGGTCATCGAAGTCATCGTTGTGCTGTGCTCCGCACGCGCCGCCCCCTGGTTTCCAGGTAAGGTCGAGGCGTCGTATGATCGAGGCTGCCGGCGATGGCGATAGATTGCACTGTCCGCGGGCAAAGATCCAGTATCGACGCCTATTGCGTTTGTTGTAAGGCGTTCAAATCCGTATAGCACAAGTCCATGGAAATGGGCCATTAAGAGGGCAGTGATGTCGACCCCCACCCCAGCGCGAATCAAAGTATTCTGGCAGCCCGGCTGCACCTCCTGCCTGCGTACCAAAGAATTCCTCGCCGCACAAGGCATTGCATTCGAATCGATCGACGTACATAACGATCCTGCTGGAATGGCAGAGCTGACAGCGCTCGGCGCGCGAAGCGTCCCGGTCGTCGCGCTGGGGGGACGTTACACGTTGGCGCAGTCTCTACGCGACGTCATCCACTTTCTTGACCTCAAGGTCAAGGCGATGGATATGCTGCCGCCCGCGCGACTCGTCGAGAAGCTCGATCGCGTGCTTGCTTCGGCGGTGCGTTACACGCGGCAATTCTCTCCTGTGCAGCTTGCAGCAACCTTTCGCAATCGAGATCGCACGGTGGCAGCATTGGCATTTCACGTGTTCCGCGTGGCTGAGATGGGACTGCAGGCAGCGTCGGGTGATGAGCTGCAGTACGAGAGCTTCAACGATTTGCCGCCGGCCGAATGGGGTGGGGTAGAGCTGGTGCGATTCGGGGAGGACGTGCGAGATCGTATTGCCGCTTGGTGGCGCAGCGAGACCGACCGCTCGCTCCAATACCCAGTGCCGACTTACTACGGCATGCGCTCGATGCACGAGGTGCTCGAACGCACGGCTTGGCATGCCGCGCAGCATACCCGGCAGTTGATGCTGATTCTCGAGACCCACGGCATCGCGCCGAACGATCCGCTTAGCCCAGAGGATTTGGCGGGGTTGCCGCTGCCCGACGAGGTGTGGGATCGCTAGCGGTGCTCTCCCTCCTAACCGCTCAATACCGATAAAACCCGCGCCCGCTCTTGCGGCCGAGGTAACCGGCCGCGACCATTTCCTTCAACAGCGGTGCCGGCCGGTATTTCGGGTCGTTGAAGCCCTCGTAGAACACGTTCATCACGGCGAGCATGGTGTCCAGCCCGATCAGGTCGGCGAGCGCCAACGGCCCGATCGGATGGTTGCAACCCAGTCGCATGCCGTTGTCGATTTCCTCCGCGGAGGCGAGCCCTTCCTGCAGCACGAACACCGCTTCGTTGATCATCGGGCACAGAACGCGGTTTACCACGAAGCCGGGGCTGTTCTTCACCGTGATCGGCGACTTGCCGATCGCCTGGACGAGCGCCAGGGCGGCCGCGTGCGTTGCGTCCGATGTCTGCAGGCCGCGGATCAGCTCCACCAGTGCCATGACAGGCACCGGATTGAAGAAATGCATGCCGATGAAGCGCTCGGGCTTCGATAGGACGGCGGCGAGTTGCGTGATCGAGATCGACGACGTGTTGGTTGCAATCACCACATCGGCTCCGACTACCTCCTCGATTTGCTTGAGGAGGCGCAGCTTGAGCTCCACGTTCTCGGTGGCCGCTTCGATCACCAAATCGACGTCTTTTAGTGCGCCGTACTGTGTGGTGCCGATAATGCGCGCGAGCGCGGCGTCCTTGTCCGCGGCCGACAGTTTCTCCTTCTTCACCAATCGATCAAGGCTACCGGACAGCGTTTTCATGCCGCGCTCGACCGCCGCATCGTTGATGTCGATCATGACGACCTTGACGCCGGCGACGGCGCTCACTTGCGCGATGCCGTTGCCCATGGTGCCGGCGCCAATGACGCCGAGTGTTCGAATGCTCATCTGCATCTCCTGGAGATCTGGAGGTGGGAGATTACCTCAACGCGTGCGCGGTCGGCCGGGCGCACCCAAGCGCCCCGACCCGGCAGTAAAGAGCGCGACTGCTCTCAATCGTCGATGTAAGCCATCGCCTCGATCTCGACCTTGAGGCGCGGGTCGACCAGCTTGCTCACCTCCACCAGCGTCGAGGCGGGCCGGTCTTCGCCGAAGTACTCGATGCGCTGAGGATTGATCAGCGGACGCTCGGCGATGTTGGTCATGAAGATCGTCACCTTCACGACATGCTTGGCCTTGGCGCCTACTTGCTTGAGGCTCGCGTCGACCGTTTCCATTGCGACCCGGAACTGCTCGACGGTCGAGTCGGGAACAGAGCCATCCGCACGCATGCCCACGGCACCGGATACCCACACGTGACGCTCGGCGCGAACGACGTGACAGTAATGGCTGACGGGCGGGTGATGGCCCGCCAGAATGTGGCGCTGGATCATGACTGGTCTCCTCGAGTTGTTTGGTCTGTGCGGGCAGCCGCTCGCCAGCCGTGTCTCAGTCTACCTGGCTCTTGGAGGATTTGTCAGAGCCGCGGCGTCGGCTTTTCGACTTCCGGTCGAGCAGTCTCAAGAGGTCCACCATAAGACTGCGGTGGCCCGAATTCGCTACACTTGAATCGCATCGCAGCCTGAAGACCGCTCTAACGATTCCCCCTTTCCTCGCCATGACACTCGACACCAAAGCCATCGACATCCTCTCCGGCGTGACCACGGCCACGATCACTACCATTCTGCTGAAGAAGGGGCTGCGCAATGTGTGGCTGCGCGGCACCCGACCGCTGCGCGCGGGCGAGCAACGCAAGGTCGGCCGTGCGTTCACCTTGCGCTTCGTGCCGGCGCGCGAAGATCTCGCCACCCCGGAGTCGTGGTCCAGTCCGAAGTCCACCCGCGCCGCCATCGAAGATATGCCATCGGGTTGCATGGCGGTGGTGGACGCGATGGGCGTAACCGATGCGGGCATCTTTGGCGACATCCTGTGCGCCCGTATGGCCAAGCGCGGCGTCGCGGCGCTGATCACCGACGGCGTGCTGCGCGACCTCTCCGGCGTACTGAGCACGGGCTTGCCGGTGTGGTGCCAGGGCGCGGCTGCGCCACCTTCGGTGGCGGGCCTTACGTTCGTGAACTGGCAGGAGCCGATCGGCTGCGGCGGCGTGGCCGTGTTTCCCGACGACGTCGTGGTCGCCGATGCCGACGGTGCGGTCGTCATCCCGGCGGCATCGCTCGATCACGTACTTGCCGCCGCGCCCGAACAGGAGCGCATGGAAGGCTGGATCATGGACGAGGTGCAGAAGGGCGCGAAGCTGCCGGGGCTGTATCCGATGAATGCGGAGACGAAGGCGCGGTATGAGGCGGCGATGGCGGCTAAGGGGAAGAAGGCTGGTTGATACCGGTTCGCCTCGGGCGATATCGCTCCAACCGCATGCCCCGAATGCAAAGTTGACGTCCCGAACATTCCCGACCTTATGAACGCAGCAGCAAGCATGGCACGCACGACGAGTGCGTTCCTGAGGCACCTCTGAAGTCAACAGCGTAAGAGCACCAGATGATTTCTACATACTCCTGCGATACTGCCCCCCCACCTCGAACAATGCATGCGTGATCTGCCCCAGCGAGCACACTCGCACCGCATCCATCAGCACCGCGAACACGTTCTGATTGTCGATCACCGCTTGCTGCAGGCGCTTGAGCATGGGCCCGCTCTGCGTTGCGTTGCGAGCGTGGAAATCGCGTAGTCGCTTCAGCTGCGACTGCTTTTCCTCGTCGGTCGAGCGGATCAGCTCCAGCGTCTCGGGAACGGCATCGCCTTTTGGATTGCGGAAGGTGTTGACGCCGATGATCGGGTAGGAGCCGTCGTGCTTCTTGTGCTCGTAGTACAGGCTCTCTTCCTGGATCTTGCCGCGCTGGTAGCCGAGTTCCATCGCGCCGAGTACACCGCCGCGCGAGGAGATCGACTCGAACTCCTTGAGCACGGCTTCTTCGACCAGCTGGGTCAGCTCCTCGATGATGAAGCTGCCCTGATTGGGGTTCTCGTTCTTCGCCAGGCCCCATTCGCGATTGATGATGAGCTGGATCGCCATCGCACGGCGCACGCTCTCTTCGGTCGGCGTGGTGATCGCCTCGTCGTATGCGTTGGTGTGCAAGCTGTTGGCGTTGTCGTAGGTGGCGATCAGCGCCTGCAGGGTGGTACGGATGTCGTTGAAGTCGATCTCCTGCGCGTGCAGCGAGCGGCCCGACGTCTGGCAGTGGTATTTCAACTTCTGTGAGCGCTCGTTGGCGCCGTACTTGTCGCGCATCGCCACGGCCCAAATGCGGCGCGCCACGCGACCGAGCACGCTGTACTCGGGATCCATGCCATTGCTGAAGAAGAACGACAGATTGGGCGCGAAGTCGTCGATGTGCATGCCGCGCGCGAGATAAGCTTCAACGAAGGTGAAGCCGTTGGATAGCGTGAAGGCGAGCTGACTGATCGGATTCGCGCCGGCCTCGGCGATGTGATAGCCCGAGATCGACACCGAGTAGAAGTTGCGCACGTTGTGATGGATGAAGTAGTCCTGAATGTCGCCCATCACCTTTAAGCTGAACTCAGTCGAGAAGATGCACGTATTCTGGCCCTGGTCCTCTTTCAGGATGTCGGCCTGCACCGTGCCGCGCACGGTGGACAGCGTCCACTCCTTGATCTTCTGTACCTCGTCGTCGGTCGGCTGGCGGCCGTTGTCGGCGCGGAACTTGTCGACCTGTTGATCGATCGCCGTATTCATGAACATCGCGAGGATGGTCGGCGCAGGGCCGTTGATCGTCATCGACACGCTGTTGTTCGGCGCGCACAGATCGAAGCCGGAGTAGAGCACCTTCATATCGTCGAGCGTGGCGATCGACACGCCGGAGTTGCCGACCTTGCCGTAGATGTCCGGCCGCGGATCGGGATCGAAGCCGTACAGCGTGACCGAATCGAACGCCGTGGACAGCCGCTTGGCCGGCATCTCCTTGGCGAGCAGGTGGAAGCGCTTGTTCGTGCGGAACGGATCGCCTTCGCCGGCGAACATGCGGGTGGGATCCTCGTTCTCGCGCTTGAAGGCGAACACCCCTGCCGTGTAGGGGAACGAGCCGGGCACGTTCTCCAGCATCAGCCACTTGAGGATCTCGCCGTGGTCCTCGTAAGTGGGCAGCGCCACCTTGCGAATGACCGTGCCAGACAGCGAGGTGTAGGTCAGTGCCGTGCGGATTTCCTTGTCGCGAATTTTCACGACGTACTCGGCACCGGCGTAAGCCTTCTGCATGTCGGGCCACATGTCGAGCAGCTTCTTCGCGCGCGGATCGAGTGTGGCATCGCGTTCGCTGGTCAGCTGGTCGAGCTCGGTAGTGAGAGCAAAGGCCGCGGCCGGGACAGATCCCTCGCCCCGACCCTCTCCCGCAAGGGAAGAGGGGGAAACGCCTGCAGGTGCACCCGCTCCCTCCCCCCTCGTGGGGGAGGGCTGGGGAGAGGGGGCGCGCTCCAGCACCATCCGCTTCGCTTCGCGCAGTTGCTGACGCTCGCGCGCGAGTTTTACCTGCGTGGCGACGTGGCGGTGATAGTCGCGTACGGTCTGCGAAATCTCGGCGAGGTAGCGCACGCGCTCAGGCGGCACCACGCTTTTCACCCGCGACGACGCACGCACGTTCACTGGCGGCAGCCGGCCGGGCTTGAGCTTCAGCCCCTTGCCCTTCAGCTTCTCGATCACGGCTTGATAAAGCGCCGTGACGCCGTCGTCATTGAAGCGCGAAGCCACCGTGCCGAACACCGGCATCCGGTCGGTTGGCTGCGAGAACAGCGTCTGGTTGCGCTGATACTGCTTGCGCACGTCGCGCAGCGCGTCCTCGGCACCACGCCGATCGAACTTGTTGATGGCGACGAAATCGGCGAAGTCGAGCATGTCGATTTTCTCGAGTTGGCTCGCGGCGCCGTACTCGGGCGTCATCACGTAGAGCGAGAAGTCGACGTGCGGCACGATCGCCGCATCGCCCTGGCCGATGCCAGAGGTCTCGACGATCACCAGATCGACGCCCGCACACTTGGTCGCGGCGATCACGTCGGGTAGCGACGCCGAAATCTCGCTGCCGCCGCTACGCGTGGCGAGCGAGCGCATGGTGATGTTGGGGCTGTTGATCGAGTTCATGCGAATGCGATCGCCCAACAGCGCGCCGCCGGTCTTGCGGCGCGAGGGGTCCACCGCGATGACGCCGATCTTCAGCGTGTCGTCCTGATCCAAGCGGAAACGGCGAATCAGCTCGTCGGTGAGCGACGATTTCCCCGAGCCGCCGGTGCCAGTAATGCCCAGCACGGGCACGTTCTCGCGTTCGCCCGCTTTGGCCAGGAGCTGTTGCCGCATCGGCTCGGGCAATGCCTTGCTTTCCAATGCGGTGATGATGCGGGCGAGCGTGCGCGCGTCCCCGGCGAACAGGGCGTCGAGCGAAGCAGGCAGCTCTGCGGACAGGTCGGCACGGGCGCGCTCGATCATATCGTCGATCATGCCCTGCAAGCCCATCTTCGCGCCGTCCTCGGGCGAGTAAATGCGCGTGACCCCGTAGGCATGTAGCGACCGGATCTCGGCCGGCACAATGACACCGCCTCCGCCGCCGAACACTTTGATGTTGGCGCCGCCGCGCTCCTTCAGCAGGTCGATCATGTACTGGAAGAACTCGACGTGGCCGCCCTGGTAAGAGCTGACCGCGATGCCGTGCACGTCTTCCTGCAGCGCCGCGGTCACGATCTCGTCGACCGAGCGGTTGTGGCCGAGGTGGATCACCTCCGCGCCGCTCGCCTGCAGCATGCGCCGAATGATGTTGATCGAGGCATCGTGACCATCGAAGAGGCTTGCAGCCGTGATGAAGCGAACACGCCGATCGACGGTCGCTTGGCTTTCGTCACGCTCTAAGGTGAGATCGGTTCCGGCGGATAGATCAGTCATGAGAGTCCTCGTTCTCTTTGTGCTGCCTAATCTTACTCAAGAAAACTGTTTTCCTCTTCGGGAGGAGGGGAAGCATGCACACCGCTTTCTTCTCCTTCATGCACACCGCTTTCTTCTCTCTTCTCTTTGGAAAGGAGGAGAAGAGCATGGCGACCGCGCAACCGTTTTCCCCTCCTCTCAAGAGAAGGGGATCGCGACGCCGCCGTCGTCTTCCCCTCCTCTCAAGAGGAGGGGTCGGCCGAAGGCCGGGGGTGGTGTGGGGGTAGATCCACACCAACCACCCCGTCGGCTTCGCCGACACCCCTCCTTGAAAAAAGGAGGGGAAGAGCATGGCGACCGCGCAACCGTTTTCCCCTCCTCTCGAGAGAAGGGGATCGCGACGCCGCCGTCGTTTTCCCCTCCTCTCAAGAGGAGGGGTCGGCCGAAGGCCAGGGGTGGTGTGGGTGTAGATCCACACCAACCACCCCGTCGGCTTCGCCGACACCCCTCCTTCAAAAAAGGAGGGGAAGAGCATCCCGACTTCGCAGTCGTTTTCCCCTCCTCTCATGAGGAGGGGTCGGCCGAAGGCCGGGGGTGGTGTGGGTGTAGATCCACACCAACCACCCCGTCGGCTTCGCCGACACCCCTCCTTCAAAGAGCATCCCGACTTCGCAGTCGTTTTCCCCTCCTCTCATAAGGAGGGGTCGGCCGAAGGCCGGGGGTGGTGTGGGGTTAGATCCACACCAACCACCCCGTCGGCTTCGCCGACACCCCTCCTTCAACAAAAGAGGGGAAGAGGGTCGCAACCTCGCGGTCGAGGGCAACATCGTTCACGCTGCGCGTCTCGGTTTGTCCGACGCGGATTGCGCCGAAGGCGCGCGCTCGCCCGCGCCGGGCTGCGGCCGTTCGGGAGTCTGCTCCAAAGCCCGCCAGCGAGCCCGCACTTTGCGCACGTGATCGAGCTTGACGTGACCGAAGCCGCGGATATGCTCGGGCAAGCTGGCAAGCTCCGCTGCACGCGGCAGGCTCTCGGCCGTTAGATTCGACAGCACGCGCTCGATCGACGCCTTGTAATCCGCGATCAACTCGCGCTCCATGCGCCGTTCAGCGGTGCGACCAAACGGATCGAGCGCGGTGCCACGCAAGAACTTGAACTTGGCGAGCAGCTTGAAGGCCGTGAACATCCACGCCCCGTATTGCCGCTTGATCAGATGACCTTGCACATCGCGCTTCGCCAACAAGGGCGGCGCGAGATTGAAGCTCACCTTGTAATCGCCCTCGAAGGTCTGCGCGAGCTTGTCCTGGAATCCACCGTTCGTGTACAGGCGTGCGACTTCGTACTCGTCCTTGTATGCCATCAGTTTGAACAGGTACTTCGCCACCGCGCGTGCAAGCGCATCACCACGATTCAGCGCGGCCTCGGCCTGACGCACCTTTTCGACGAAATCCGCGTACTGCTTCGCATAGCCCGCGTTCTGATAAGCCGTGAGGAACTCCACACGACGACGTACCAGCGCATCGAGCGACTGCGGGAACTGCACGGTGACCGGCTGGGTTGGCGTCGCGATCCGCTCCACGGCGGCCAGGTCCGCCGCAGCGCTGCGACCCCAACGGAAGGCCTGCAGATTTGCATCGACGGCGACCGCGTTCAAGCGAATAGCTTCGTTGATTGCTGCTTCGGACAGCGGCACCAAGCCCTTCTGCCAAGCGAAACCGAGCATGAACAGATTGGTCGCTATCGAATCGCCGAGCAAGGCGGTGGCAAGCCGAGTCGCGTCGATGAAGTGCGCACGCTTCTCGACGGCCTCGTCGATCAGCGCACGAATCTGCGTGTCAGGGAAAGTCCAGTCGGGATTACGCGCGAACGTGCCGGGCGGCTGCTGATGCGCGTTGATCACGGCCACCGTGCGCCCGGGCCGCGTCTTCGAGATCGCGTCTTGACCGCCGGCGGTGAGCATGTCGCAGCCGAGAATGACATCGGCTTCGCCCGTCGCAATGCGTTGGGCATGGATGGCCCCAGGCTGCGCGGCAATGCGCACGTGCGAGGTCACTGCACCGTTCTTTTGCGACATGCCGGTCATGTCGAGCACCGAGGCGCCCTTGCCTTCGAGGTGGGCGGCCATGCCAAGCAGCGCACCGATGGTGATCACGCCGGTGCCCCCGATACCCGTGATGAGGATGTTGTACGGCTCGCCGTTGAGCGTCGGCAACACCGGGTCGGTCACCGGTGGCTGCTGGGGTTTGTCCTTCGCCTTCGCGGTCGCGACCTTGCGCACCTTGCCGCCCTCCACCGTCACGAAGCTCGGGCAGAAGCCTTCGACGCAGGAGTAATCCTGATTGCAGGACGACTGATCGATCATGCGCTTGCGGCCGAATTCGGTCTCGAGCGGCAGTAGCGAGGTGCAATTGGACTGAACACCGCAGTCGCCGCAACCCTCGCACACGGCTTCGTTGATGAACAAGCGCTGCGTGGGTGTGGGGAACTGGCCCTTCTTGCGCCGGCGGCGTTTCTCGGCCGCGCAGGTTTGATCGTAGATCAGTACCGACACGCCCGGCACGTCGCGCAGCTCGCGCTGCACGGCGTCGAGATCCTTGCGATCGTGCAGCGTCACGCGTTCGGGCAGTTGCGAGCGATCTGCGTAGCGCGATAAATCCTCGGTCACCAGCGCAATGCGCTGCACACCCTCGGCGGCCATCTGCTGCGCGATCATCGCCACGGAGATCGGGCCGTCGACCGGTTGGCCGCCGGTCATCGCCACCGCATCGTTGTAAAGGATTTTGTAGGTAACGTTGACGTTGGCGGCGAGCGCAGCACGGATGGCCAGATAGCCGGAGTGGTAGTAGGTGCCGTCGCCGAGATTGGCGAACATGTGCGGCACCTTCGAAAAGGATGCTGCGCCGATCCACGGTGCGCCTTCGCCGCCCATCTGCGTGGTGGTCCGGTTGTGCTCGGGATAGATGGCGGTGGCCATCACATGGCACCCGATGCCTGCCAGCGCGAGGCTGCCGTCGGGCACTTTGGTCGAGCGGTTGTGCGGACAACCCGAGCAGTAATAGGCGGGCCGCGGTGGCGTGTTCACGGCTTTGTCGAGCACCGCTTCTTTCGCCTCGAGGAAGGCGAGCCGTGCGCGGATCAAGTCGCTCTGATGGAAGCGCGCGATGCGCCCGGCGATAACACGCGCGATCTGCGCAACGGAGAAGTCGGCCTTCGGCGGCAGCAACCACTGGCCGCGCGGATGCACCCATTCGCCCTTCTCGTCGAACTTCCCGATCACGCGCGGGCGCACGTCCTCGCGCCAGTTGTAGAGCTGTTCCTTCAACTGGTACTCGACCAGCTGACGCTTTTCCTCGACGACGAGGATCTCGTCCAGGCCTTTGGCGAACTCGCGCACGCCATCGGGCTCGAGCGGCCAGGGCATTGCGACCTTGAACAGGCGCACGCCTATGTCCTGCGCGACGCGCTCGTTGATGCCCAGCTCTTCGAGCGCTTCGAGCACATCCATGTAGGACTTGCCGGAGGCGACGATGCCCAAGCGCGCGTTGGGCGAATCGATCGTGATGCGGTTGAGATGATTGGCGCGGCAGTAAGCGATCGCAGCGTAGATCTTGTAGTCCTGCATCAGGGCTTCCTGCTTGCGCGCCTGGACGCCAAGCGTGTCATTCGACAGCCTGCAGTTCAAACCGCCTTCAGGCATGACGAAATCTTCCGGCACGATCGTCTTCACTGCGAAGGGATCGGCGGGAATCGAGGCGGACGATTCCACCGTGTCCGCGAGCGCCTTGAAGCCGACCGCGCAGCCGGAGAAGCGCGACATGGCGAAACCGTGCAAGCCGAGCTCGAAGTACTCCTGCACGTTGCATGGATAGAGCACCGGGATCATCGAGGCGGAGAACAGATGGTCGCTTTGATGCGGCAGCGTCGAGGAGTACGCGCCGTGATCGTCGCCCGCCACCAGCAACACGCCGCCGTGCTCGGACGTGCCGGCGAAGTTCATATGCTTGAACACGTCGCCGCAGCGATCCACCCCCGGGCCCTTGCCGTACCACATGGCGAACACACCGTCGTAATCCGAGGGGCCGAGCAGATTGACTTGCTGCGTGCCCCACACGGCAGTGGCGGCCAGCTCTTCGTTGACGCCGGGGATGAATTTGATGTGCTGCGCCTCGAGGTGCTTCTTGGCCTTCCACAGCGCTTCGTCGAGCCCGCCCAACGGTGATCCCCGATAGCCGGAGACGAAGCCGCCGGTGTTGAGGCCGGCCGCGGCATCGCGAATGCGCTGGACCAGCATGAGCCGCACGAGGGCTTGAACGCCGGAGAGATACACCCGGCCTTCGGTGGAGGTGTACTTGTCCTCCAGCGTTACGGGGCGCAATTCTGGGGTGGTTACTGCTTGCATGATGGCTCCTGTGGGATCCAATTACGAGGCGCGTCACCGTGGGTAAGGCGGGCGCCGATTCGCAGGCTACGACGGGGTAAGCCGCGCCTGCGTCGCTTCGCTAAATCATGCGCCTTATTGTCAATTTTTGCGCGTATACACTCGATCTTTGTCCAGCATCACTTCGTGATGCCCGCATCCGGCAGGAATCATCGGAAAACAGTTCTCCTGCGCTTCGACCGCGACATCGAGAAAGAACGGTCCGTCATAGGCGAGACACTCGGCGATCGCGGCATCCAATTTCGCCGGATCGGTCACGCGTGCTGCGCCCCAGCCGAAGCCCTTCGCGACCATCACGAAATCGGGCAGCGCGGCGGTGTACGAATGACTGTAGCGTCCACCGTGCAGCAGCTCCTGCCATTGCCGCACCATGCCCATGTAGCTGTTGTTGCAGAGGACCACCTTGACCGGCGTGCGATGCTGTATCGCGGTGGACAGCTCTTGGATGTTCATCAGCACTGATGCATCGCCGCTCACGCATACCACGGTCTTGTCCGGGTGCGCGATTTGCGCGCCGATCGCCGCCGGCAGGCCGTAGCCCATGGTTCCCGCTCCACCCGAAGTGAGCCAGCGGCGCGGCTGCTCGAAGGGCAAATACTGCGCGGCCCACATCTGATGCTGACCGACATCGGTCGACACGATCGCGTCTTTGCTGGCGAGCGCGACGCGCAGCGCCTGCATCAGCTGTTGTGGGACGATGGCGTCATGTCGTGGTGTGTACTCCAAGCAACGCTCGTTGCGCCACGTCTCGATGCGCGTCCACCAGTCTTGCAACCGGTTGGCGTCGAACTCGTGCGCGTCGAGCAGTCGCTCGAGTGCACGCAGCAGCTGCGCGCAATCGCCCACCAGCGGCACGTCGACCTTCACCAGCTTGTTGATCGATGCAGGATCGATGTCGAGATGAATTTTCTTCGCGTGAGGACAGAAGTCGGCGAGACGACCGGTTACGCGATCGTCGAAACGCGCGCCCACGCACACGACGAGATCGGCTTCGTGCATCGCCAGATTCGCTTCCAGTGTGCCGTGCATGCCGAGCATGCCGAGGAACTGCCGGTCCGATGCCGGAAATGCGCCCAGCCCCATCAACGTGAGCGTGCATGGCGCCTGGGTCCGGCGCGCGAGCCGTGTGAACAGCTCGCAGGCGAGCGGGCCTGAGTTGATCAATCCGCCACCGCCGTAGAAGACGGGGCGGCGCGCGGAGGCGATGAGCGCAGCCGCATGCGCCAGCGGGCCCCTGGGTAGGCGAGGCGGTTCGGCGTCCCCATGCCGCGGATTCTCGACGGTGCGAGTTCCCGACGACGCAACGGCGAGCTGCACGTCCTTGGGAAAGTCGAGCAGCACGGGACCCGGCCGGCCTTCGGTCGCGACCCGCAACGCCATGCGGGTCATCGCCGCGACATCGCCCACCTTGCGGATCTGCGCATTCCACTTCGTCACCGGGCGGCTGATGCCCAGCGCATCGCATTCTTGAAAGGCGTCGGTGCCGATCAGCGGCGTGGCGACCTGACCACTCACGCACAGGACCGGAATCGAATCCGAGATGGCGTCGAGTAGTCCGGTCGTCGTGTTGCTCATGCCCGGACCGGAGGTGACTAACACTACGCCCGGCTTGCCGGTCGAGCGAGCGTAGCCTTCTGCTGCATGCACCGCGGCCTGCTCGTGGCGAACGAGAACGTGGCGCAAACGCGGCTCGGCGTGCAGCGCGTCGTAGAGGGGAAGCACGGCGCCGCCGGGATAGCCGAACACGACTTCGACGCCGGCTTCGACCAATGCATCGAGCATCACCTGTGCGCCGTTGCGCGCAGCCACGCTCGCCTGCTCGCAAGGCGCTGCAACGGCCACGGCACTCGGTGTCATAAAGGTAAGCTCGTCCATGTACGCCATGCTAAGGGTGTCTCGCAAGAAAAGGTATCTGAAATTTCTGCAAGTTAGGCCGAGAGCGAGAAAGGATTTCTATTATGTGCGCCGTCAAGAGGAACGCGTACTTTTACCCCATACCGCCCCGGCGGACTTCGCCGCCACCCCGCCTCTTGAGAGGCGGGGAATAAAGCGGGGCAATGCGAGCTTTTCTTCTTTTCACGAAGCGGGGCACTGCGAGCTTTTCTTCCTGTCAAGAGGAACGCGTACTTTTACCCCACACCGCCCCGGCGGACTTCGCCGCCACCCCGCCTCTTGAGAGGCGGGGAATAAGGTGGGGCAATGCGAGCTTTTCTTCCCCTCCTTTTTCAAGGAGGGGTGGCCCGAAGGGCCGGGGTGGTTCCGCCTTTACGCGAAACAATATTCCGGCGTGGGGAAGGCGCCGCTCTTCACTTCCTTCACGAAGTTCTGCACCGCCTCTTGGACCGAAGCCGCGCCCTTCATGTAGTTCTTCACGAACTTGGCCTTCTTGCCCGGATAGATATCGAGCATGTCGTGCAGGATCAAGATCTGGCCGGAGCAGTCCGGGCCGCCGCCGATACCGATGGTCGGAACGACCAGATCTTCAGTGATCTGCTTGCCAAGCGGAGAGGGCACGCATTCGAGCACCAGCGCCGCGGCGCCGGCGTCCTGCAGCAGCTTGGCTTCGCGACGGATGCGCTGAGCAGCCTCGTCGGTCTTGCCTTGCACGCGATAACCGCCGAGCGTATGCACCGATTGCGGCGTGAGGCCCAGATGCCCCATGACGGGAATACCGCGCGCGACCAGGAAAGCCACGGTGTCCGCCATCACGGCCCCACCTTCCAGCTTCACCATGCCGGCGCCGGCTGCCATCAAGCGGGCGGCATTCTCGAATGCCTGCTGCGGGCTTTGTTGATAGCTACCAAATGGGAGGTCGCCCACCACCAGTGCGCGCTGGCTGCCGCGCACGACGCAGCGCGTGTGGTAGATCATGTCGTCCATGCTGACCGGCAGCGTGGAGTCGTGGCCTTGCACGACCATGCCAAGCGAATCGCCTACGAGGAATAGTTCGACGCCGGCTGCCTCGCATAGCGCGGCGAAACTCGCGTCGTAGCAAGACAGCATGGTGATCTTCTCGCCTTCCTGCTTGAGCTTTTGAAGATTGGCGGTAGTCAGTCTCATCGAGGTCCTCCGTTGTACGGTTTTGTGGGCGTGCTCACCGTGATGGCAGATGGTACGAGCTGCGTCTCAAAAAAGGATTCCTTTTTATCTCGGCCTTAATTAGAGTTTGGAAAGTTTTCCCGAAAACGTGGAGATTTGCAGGATTGACACTCGACAAATTCGATTACGCCATCCTCGCCGTTTTGCAAGAGGATGCGCGTGCCGGGCTGAACGAGATCAGCGCGCGCGTGGGGCTGTCGAACACGCCGTGCTGGAATCGAATCAAGCGCATGGAGCAGGACGGCGTGATCCAGGGCTACACGGTTCGAATCGATCCCGCCGCCGTGGGCTTCGCGGACACGGTCATCGTGCAGATCACGTTGGAGAGCCACAGCGAGCAGACGCTGCACGACTTCGGCCAGGCGCTTGAAGCCATTCCCGAGGTGCAGGAGGCAATGCTGATCTCGGGCGACTACGACTATCTCCTGCGTATCGCGGTGCGCGATACGCGCGACTACGAGCGGCTGCTGCGCGAGCGGCTCTACCGCATTCCCGGCATCCGTCACAGCAAGTCGAGCTTCGTGTTGCGAAAGCTCAAGGATAAACCGGTCCCGCTCGGTATCGAGCCGGTCAAGAGCCAGGCACGTACGGCCCGGAAGACGGCGCGCCGCTGAGCGCATCGGCGGCGAACCGCTCCGGGTCGCCGCGACCGGTGCACTGCGGCAACAAGATGGGGCGAAGGCGCAGATGTCGATGCGCGGCACGGCGGTTGCCGATAGTCCCGCACGGGGAACCGGCAGCAATTGTCGCATGCGCGCCGACCCATCATTCATGCGCTTGAACGCGCTCACTTTGCTATGGAGCCCGTCATGAAACTTGTTGCCCTGCCTATCGCCGCAGCAGCGGTGATGCTCAGTGCTTGCTACTCACACGAGAGAGTGGTCGAGCGTTCGGTCCCAACGCCCTCCAAGGAAGTCGTCGTCGAGCATCCAGCCCCGCCGCCGAGCAGGGAAGTTGTCATCGAGCACGCGCCGGTGGCCACCGCACACCGCAGCTGTACCTATGCCGGGACGGCGTATTCCGATGGTAGCTTGTCCTGCCAGAGTGATATGCAGTTCCGCTGCATGGACGGCACCTGGGAAGGCTTGAACACCCGCTGCTGAACCGAGTGCGCGGACGGCGTTTCGTCGTCCGCGCGCTTTCTCGTTTTTCTTCCCTCGTTTGGCCTGATCAGCCGATCGTTTACGTCGGCGTGCGCAATTTAGCGCGAGCGATTTCGGGGTGAGATGCTACAATCGCGCCCCGAAATGAGCTTTACAGCGCAGACGCGAACGCACGTATTTTCTGATCGCTCCTACGCCCTCGTCGGCGCGACGTTTGTCGTCTCTACCCGACTGACACATCAGTCGGGCGTTGTCATTACCGCTGCACTTTTTCCCTTGGAGATCGCTTGAAGGCCACCAAGCGTGCGCGGCCCGCGGCATTCCGGCTGCGCGGAACGACTGTGCCGATCATCGCAATCCAGGTTGCCGATTTCGATCTCGAGCGGCTCGAGGCCGAGGTCGCGCGCAAAGTCGAGGAGGCTGCGGGAAGCTTGAAGGGCGCGCTCGCCCTCATCGATTTGTCCGGGACCGACGTCCAACCGCCGCCGTTGGCGGCGCTTGCCCACATGGCGCGTCGGTTCGGAATGCATCCTGTCGCCGTTACCGGCATCGACGAAGCGAGCGAGGATGCGAAAGACTTAGGCTTGGCGGTGCTGCCAAGCTCACCGTTGAGCGGTCGCACGCAGAAGGCTGAACCCGACGCCGAGCCGGAAAGCGAGGCGCCGCAGTCCATTGCGCAATCTGCCGCCGCGCCGCAACCCGCGCCGCCTTCGGTGTCGCCCACACCGCCACCGGCGCAGGCCGCGGCTACGTCACCTGCCGCGGCAGCGGAGGTGCCGGTGTGCGCCTTGGTCATCGACAAGCCGGTGCGCTCGGGCCAGCGCATCTACGCGCGTGGCTGCGACCTGGTGCTGTTGAATTCGGCAAGCGCCGGCTCGGAGTTGATCGCCGACGGCAACATTCATTGCTACGGCCCGTTGCGCGGCCGTGCGCTGGCCGGCGCCAGCGGCGATCATGACGCGCAAATCTTCGCGCTCGATTTCCAGGCCGAACTGGTATCGATCGCCGGCATCTACAAGGCGTTCGAGCGCTTGCCCGAGGAGATACACGGCAAGGCAGTGCGCGCGAGCTTGCTGTTCAGCAACGAGCAGCCGCAGATCGTGCTGGGTCCGCTCACGGCGTCCCGATCGCCCTCATCCACAGACTCGAACAAGAGACCATCCGCATGACCAGCAACGCCAAGATCGTTGTCGTGACCTCCGGCAAGGGCGGCGTGGGCAAGACCACGACCAGCGCCAGCTTCGCCAGCGGGCTCGCTATGCGCGGCCACAAGACGGCCGTGATCGATTTCGACGTAGGACTGCGCAACCTCGACCTCATTCTGGGCTGCGAGCGCCGCGTGGTGTATGACTTCGTCAACGTCATCAACCGGGAAGCATCGCTCAACCAGGCACTGATCAAGGACAAGCACTCCGAGAACCTTTTCATCCTGCCCGCCTCGCAGACGCGCGACAAGGACGCGCTGACCGAGGAAGGCGTCGAGCGCGTCATTCAAGAGCTGAAAGAGCTCGCGTTCGAGTACATCGTGTGCGATTCGCCCGCAGGCATCGAACACGGTGCGGTAATGGCGCTCACCTTCGCCGATGAAGCAGTCGTCGTCACCAACCCGGAAGTGAGCTCGGTGCGCGACTCCGATCGCATTCTCGGCATCCTGCAAGCGAAGTCGCGCCGGGCGAAAGCGGGCATGGAGCCGGTCAAGGAACACCTGCTGGTCACGCGCTACTCACCGCAGCGCGTCGAGACCGGGGAGATGCTTTCCTACGGCGACATTCAGGAGCTGCTGCGCATTCCGCTGATCGGTGTCATTCCCGAATCGGAGGTCGTCCTCAACGCGTCGAACCAAGGCACGCCGAGCATCCACATGAAGGGCGAGCCCGTGGCCGAGGCGTACCGCGACGTGGTGGCGCGCTTCCTCGGCGAAGAGCTACCGCTGCGCTTCGTCACGGCGGAGAAGCGCGGCTTGTTTCAACGCCTGTTCGGAGGCAAATAAATGTCTCTGCTCAGAGCCCTGTTCGGTTCCCGCCAAAACTCGGCGTCCGTCGCCAAGGATCGGCTTTCGCTCATCATCGCGCGCGAGCGCAGCAGCGGCGCTCCATCCGATTGGCTGCCGCGCCTGCAGCGCGACATCATCGAGGTGATCGGGCGCTACGTGCCCGTCGACCCCAACGCCGTCAAGGTGGAGATGGAGCGGGGCGAAAATCTTGACGTGTTGGAAATCAACATCGTCTTGCCAGAGCAGAACGCGCGGCCGGCGCGCTAGCGGTTTGCCAGCGATCAGCTGCGTCACGCCACGCAGAGGCGTATGACTTTTGGGCCGCTTGCTCGCTGGCTGAAAAGGGAGTATTCATAGCGCATCCTGTCAGGCGGAGGCGACAAATATGTCCAGCGAACATTCCCAAGGTCACTCCCGCGTTCCGGGCGTAACGGCCTTCGTCGAACGGCGCCACGGCGAGCGTCGTGTCAGCCTCGCTCATAGGGTACAGAGCATGCAGGAAGTCCCGGGCGAGCGTGAGGCGTTGCTGCGCGAGTTGCTGGATGATGCGCACGCGCGCATCCGTACGCTCGAGACCGCATTCGAGGCATTGAAGGGTCGGATCTGAGGCGTACTCAGGCGCGGCGTGTCGACAGCTTAGGCGTTCTTGTTTCTTCCCGTTTCTTCCCGGATTCCGCTTCGCTGCATCCGGGCTACGGTGACCGACGCCCTCGGCCCTTCAGGCCACCCCTTGGAAGACAGCGTGGTAGCCCGGATGGAGGCCGCAGGCCGGAATCCGGGGAAGTCATTGCAAAAGGCAGGCGCTTCGCGGAGTTCACCGATCCCGGATTCCGCTTCGCTGCATCCGGGCTACCTGCTACCTGCGGCGATGATCGTTTCGTGGTCTCGTAGCCCGGATGGAGGCCGCAGGCCGGAATCCGGGGAAGTCGTCGCAAACGCTGGTGCTTAACTGAGTCCGGTGAGTGGTGGTGCTCTAGCCGGAGCGTGGCTTTTCTTCGTCGAGCGTGCCGCGCCGACGCAGCTTGCGCGCCTTGATCAGCAAAGCGATTCCGATCCAGCCCATCAGAAGCGCGAACGGAATCGCCAACGCGCGGGGAAACACCAGACCGATCAGTGCCAAAGCCGTCAGCACCACGCCGAATTTGGTCATCATCCCAGCTTCGGAAGGGCCTAAGATCCGGCGGTTGGTCAACGCGGCGGTAACCGTGTTTCCGATCCGCAACGCGCTTGCCGCTGCCCGGCTGGCGCTGCCGCGCACGGAGTGCAATTGCGGAAAACGCGGAGGTCGGGTCGAGCGCACGCGATTGCGTCGGCTCAGCACGATCTCCGTTGCGTTGGTGAGATCGTCCAAGTACATCTGCTCCATCTTGCGCGCCACACCTTCGTGGTACATGGCAAGATCGAGCTCGTAGTTGGCCAGCCAGCTCGACAGGTTCAGATTCGACGAGCCCACGCGTGACCAGCGGCTATCCGCCACTGCAGTTTTCGCATGCAGCATGCTGCCGTTCCACTCGAACACACGCACGCCGGCTTCGAGGAGCGGCCGGTAACCGGCGCGCGAGAAGGCTTGGGTGAGCGGTAGATCACTCGATCCGGGGACTAGCAGACGGACATCCACACTGTCGCGCGCGGCCGCCCGCAAGGCCTCGACGTATGCGGGGGTGGCCACGTAATAGGCGTCGGTCAGCCACAGTCGTTGCCGCGCCACGGTCGCGATGAATTGGTCGAGCCGATACAAGCCGCCGCGCACGGGCTCACTCGCAACGACCATCACGCTGACGTCGCCTGCCGATTCTCGCTGGAGGGGCGGGCGCTCTCGCACGGGCGCGCCGATCGTGTTCCAAATCTGAAAGAAGGCCGCTTCGATCTGCGCGACTGCAGGTCCGCGCACCTCGACGCCAGTGTCCCGCCAGGGGTCGATGCCGCGCTCCGGGTGCCCGGTCCAGCGGCACGCGGCGCATAGCCCGCTCACGAACGCGATCGAGCGGTCGACGGTGATGCTCTTGCGGTGGTCGCGCGTAAACCAGCCGAACGGACTGTCGAGCCGGGGCGGATTGAAGCAGCGCACCTCGCCGCCTGCTTCGATCAGCGGGGTGAACAGATCGCGCGCAGGGAA